>Ga0214923_10001048_pt1 | contig 40231 bp, 38 predicted proteins | sample LL1510_MetaG_FD_177993 | JGI IMG/M metagenome (GOLD analysis project Ga0214923, IMG submission 177993) | Freshwater microbial communities from Lake Lanier, Atlanta, Georgia, United States - LL-1510 | ecosystem: Environmental > Aquatic > Freshwater > Lake | place: USA: Georgia | collected... | reverse complement strand
TCTTTGCTGGTGAATGCGATGAATTAAAGACCAAGGTTGCCGAAGCTGCAGCAGGTCGCGCTTTCTGGTTACAAGGCGGAGATTGTGCCGAGACATTTGCAGCAGCAACGGCAGATTCAATTCGCAACCGCATTAAAACAATCTTGCAGATGGCCGCTGTTTTGCAGTATTACTCCAGCTTGCCGGTTGTAAAAGTTGGTCGGATGGCTGGCCAGTTTGCTAAGCCACGTTCTAATGATTTCGAAACTCGAGGAGATGTAACTCTTCCGGCCTACCGCGGAGATGCGGTAAATGATCTGGAATTTAATGAAGCTTCCCGCACGCCAGATCCGGATCGTATGGTCCGTGTTTACAACACATCAGCGGCAACGCTTAATTTGGTTCGCGCCTTCACTCAAGGTGGATTCGCAGACCTTCGCCAAGTTCACGAGTGGAACAAAGGTTTTATCCGCGATTCATCAGTAGGCGATCGTTACGAACAAATGGCCCGCGAGATCGGTCGCGCTCTAGACTTTATGAAATCAGCAGGTGTTGATCCGGACTCTTTTAAATCAGTTGATTTCTACTCCAGTCATGAAGCATTGATTATGGAATACGAGAAGGCGCTAACTCGCATCGATTCACGTACTCAACTTCCATACGATGTTTCTGCGCACTTCCTCTGGATCGGCGAACGCACTCGTCAACTCGACGGTGCGCACATTGATTTCGCAGCCAAGGTTCGCAATCCAATTGGCGTAAAGCTGGGACCAAAATCAACTGTGGACGATGCACTTCGACTAATTGATCGACTTGATCCTGATCGTGAACCAGGCCGCCTTACCTTTATTACTCGTATGGGTGCTGGGAAAATCCGCGAAGTACTTCCTGCGCTTGTTGATGGCGTTACAAAATCTGGTGCGCAAGTTCTTTGGGTATGCGATCCAATGCACGGAAATACTTTTGAAGCAGCAACTGGTTATAAGACTCGTCGTTTTGATGATGTTATGGATGAAGTTAAGGGATTCTTCGAAGTCCATAAGGGCCTTGGTACGCATCCGGGTGGAATCCACATTGAACTTACTGGCGACGATGTAACCGAATGTATCGGTGGCGGAGAACAAATCTCTGAGACCGATCTTGCTACTCGCTATGAGAGCGCCTGCGATCCGCGCCTTAACCACTCACAGTCTCTTGAGCTTGCCTTCTTAGTTGCTGAAATGTTGCGCGATCGCTAATTTAGCGTCGTGCCTCTTCAGATCTCGCAATATAAATCTCCTATCGGAGTTCTTAATCTAATTGCCGATGATCAAATCCTGCTTGGGCTAAACCTTTCCAATGTGAAGGCGCTCAAAGATGGCTTGTCTCAAGAAGATTTTGATAAAGGATTTAAAGAAGTCTCCAAAATTCCAGTCATCACTGACTTACTAAATGATTATTTTTCTGGTGATATAGATGCCATAAATGGTATTTCGGTACGTCAACCAGGTGCGCCTTTTTCGCAAGCCGTATGGAAAGCGATGCGCAAAGTTAAGGGCGGAAAAGTTCTCTCTTATGCAGATCTAGCAGATCACGCTGGTTCACCTGCAGCGGTTCGTGCCGCAGGTTCGGCATGCGCCAAGAATGCAATCGCGTTAGTCGTGCCATGTCATCGAATTGTTAAAACCGGGGGAGCGCTCGGCAATTACGCCTATGGGTTAAGTAAGAAAGAGTGGCTATTACGCCACGAGAACGCGCTTTAAAATTTCAATTGCGGCCGCGCATTGTTCATCGCCAAAATCTAAGTGAGTCACAAGACGGGCATACTTTGGACCAAGTGCGCTAATCCATAACCCAGCCTCACGACAACGCGTTGCAAGTTCAGCAGCCGTATAAGGTGCCACAGATAAATCAAGGCCGACAATGTTTGTTTCAACTAGCGCAGGATCAACAAATGATTTATCTACACAAGCGATGGCAACTGCCAATTCTTTAGCGCGGCGGTGATCTTCGGATAAACGCGCGATGTTGTTATCGAGCGCATAGTGAGCGGCGCCCGCCAACAAACCGACTTGGCGCATGCCTGCGCCATAGCGCTTGCGCCAGACGCGAGCCTTGGCCACACGTTCTTTATCGCTGAGCATTATCGAACCGATTGGAGCACCTAAGCCTTTAGAGAGGCAGACGCTGATCGTGTCAAAGTATTTTCCGTATTCATTTAGCGCAACACCGCTTGCCACGTGTGCATTCCAGATGCGAGCACCATCTAAGTGAAGTGCTACCCCAATCTCATCTGCGCCTTTACGTAAAGCTTTAATCTGATCAAGCGGTTGAATTGTTCCGCCACCGAAGTTGTGAGTATTTTCAACAGCGATCGCAGTTGTGGAGACCAAATATGGGCCAGAGTTGGGACGTGCAATTTCCAGGGCATCTTTCGCAACAAGTAAACCGTTCTGGGCTGGCCAGGTGCGCGTTGTGATTCCGCTAAATACGGCGGCCGCGCCAAGTTCGGCGCGAACAATGTGTGAATTAGTTTCGGCGATTAACTCTTCGCCGGGTGCGACCAACATACGAATGGCTAGTTGATTTGCCAACGAACCAGTTGGAGTAAAAAGGCCCGCTTCTTTTCCAAAGAGCGCGGCTACACGTTCTTCAAGTGAGTTAACTGTTGGATCATCGCTATAGACATCATCGCCAACTTCGGCGCTTGCCATCGCCTCGCGCATCGCATGTGATGGGCGCGTTACGGTATCTGAGCGAAGATCGATTGGATTAGCCATGGGCTAAGCCTCTCACGCCTCTTTCGTTACTATCAAATACATCGCAATCACGACCAGAATTCCACCAATTGATACTTGAAGCGAAAGCGATTCTCCACCAAAAAGCACAGCAAATATTGCTGCAAAGACAACCTCCATCGTCAATATAACAGCGACTTTGGTAGAGCTCATGTGAGCTTGCGACCAAGTTTGAACAATAAAGGCAACGGCAGTGCAAATAACTGCGGTAAATATAACAACGCCCCACACACCTGCATCTGTCGGCTTCTCATAACCTTGACCGAGCGCAATAGCGCCAGTAAGTAGCGCGCAGATTGTTAGCTGCATAATGGTTAGCGCATAAGTGTCTAAACCCAAGCTCCATTTACTCAATGTAACGATATGGGCAGCAAAGGCTATTGCGCTGATGAATACTAAGGTCTCACCAATTCCGACCGACCAACCATGCAATGAGAGCAGTGCCAATCCGACCGTGGCTAGCACAACGCAGAACCAAGTAAAGGCGTTAATTTTTTCTTTTAGAAATAAAGCGGCAATAAGCGGTGTGAGCACAACGTATAGACCAGTTACGAATCCAGTAATTGCAGCCCCAGTTCGCGCTAAACCAAGCGTTTGAAAGATATATCCAGAACCTAAGAAAAGTCCGGCGAGCGATCCTTTGAGGACTAGTTCGCGGTTAAATTTTTTAAGAACAGAAGGTTTAATCAGCGCCATCACGATTACCGCCATAAAAAAACGAGTGGCTAAGAAACTATTTACCGCTTGACGTTCGATCGCCGGTTTCATAATAACAAATGCAGCTCCCCATGCGGCAGAGACGCTAAGTAAAGCCCAAGGCGCGAGCTTTAATTGCAGTTGGTGGCGTGCGCTCATCCTCGCAAACCTTTGAGGAGTTCTACCTCTTTACCGTGTTGGAGTTCCATTCCAGGTGTTTCTAAAATTAGGGGAGCGTTCTTAACTGCTGGATGTTTAAGTAATTCTTTAAATGGATCAACGCCGATAAAACCTTCGCCAATATTTTGATGGCGATCCTTGAGCGCTCCGCAAACATCCATCGAATCATTGGCGTGAATTAATTGAATACGCTCAGCGCCGGCAACTTCGACTAGCAAGTCGATAGTCTCTTTCATTCCACCCTTCTTGGCGATGTCATGGCCAGCGGCAAAGACGTGGCAGGTATCTAGGCAGATTCCAACTTTCGGGTGGTATTCCAGCGCCTTTAAGTAATTTTCCAAATCTTCTAAACGCTTCACAAGTGATTGTCCTTGTCCAGCAGTTGGCTCAAGAAGCAACTTTGGTGCATCATCCGTTAACGCATTAAGTATCGGCATCATGCCTTTATGGATCTGTTTCCATGCTTTATCTACAAAGTCTTCGTTTACTGCAGAACCTGTGTGAACCACAACGCCAAGGGCGCCAATCTCTTTGCCGCGCTTTAGTGAAAACTCGGTTGAAGCGAGTGAGTTCTTATATGTTCCTTCAGTCGGTGAACCTAAATTAATTAGAAAAGGGGCGTGTACATAAACTTCAAGGTCTAGCGCTAAAGCCTTTTCGCGAAAGAGCGCATCTGCTTCATGATTTGTTTCGGGCATCGCCCAACCGCGTGGGTTTGAGGTAAAGACCTGGATCGCTTCGGCGCCGATAGTTTCGGCATAGGCGATGGAACGCTTGGCCATTCCTCCAGTAGTTGGAGTATGTGCGCCGATACGCGGTGAGGTTTTAGGCATTTGCCTACCCTACTGTGATCGTCACCGTGCTGCCACGTTTAACCTTCGTGCCGACCTTTGGAACGATATTTGTGACTGCCTTTACCTTCTTTGCACCAATCTTCTTAACGACCACTTTCAACTCTAGATCGTTAAGAGCAGCACGCGCCTTAGCTTCGGTGAGCGAGAAGACGTTAGGGATAAATACAAATTGTGAACCCTTGGAAATAGTTAGCGTGATCTTGGATCCCTTTGGAAGTGGCGCACCACCTGATGGAACTTGGCTAATTACTGCTCCCGCAAGAACGCTCTCGCTAAATTGATCAACGCTATCGACGTTAAAGCCGGCATCGGTCAATTCGTTAAGCGCTTGATCTGCAGATTTTCCAACGTATGAGGCAACATCAAAGGTTTCGATTCCCTTGCTCACCAAGATATCAATCGTTGAATCACGTTTAACTTTCTCACCTTGTGCTGGGCTTGATGAGATTACAAAACCTTTTGGGGCTTGATCGCTAAATACTTCTTTTAATTCTCCAACTTTCACTGGCAACTTTGCTAATAAGTTAACCGCAGCTTCCGGTGTAAGCCCGACCAGCGTAGGAATTACATAACGCTCTGGCCCCTTAGAGATAACCGCTTTAACTTGGCCGCCGGCATCAACTTTTCCCCCTCCGGCAGGATTTGATTCGATGATGTGGCCATCGCCAATTTCTTCATCAAATCTCTTCTCAGTTATGACTAGTGTTAAGCCAAGCGGTGAAAGTGCGTTAAGCGCCTCCTTCTCGGTTGCTCCCACAATAGAAGGAACAACAACTTTTGAACCTGGTCCGACTAAGGCATACCAACCAAAGATGCCCAGTGCGATCGCCAATCCAGCGGCGATAAATCGATTGCGGCGCACCCGCTTACTGACTTTCTTGCGCTTATTTAACTGCGCGGTTGTCTCACGTTTTGAGGGCTCACTCTTCTCAGCGATGTTCTTCCCAGATAGGTTATTGGAGTCTTCACGGTTCTTCTTTAAAGCCACAATGTTTTCCTTTTCGGCGCGCGCACGTTCACGGCGACCTGGTTTCTTCGATGCCGGGCGCATCGGAGCAATTGGAATATCGAGTTCCAAACTCAACTGTTTCTGATTTGGGTCAAGTGACTGCGAGATCGCACTTAGCGCCGCATGGAATTCGCCGGCATCTTTCGGGCGTGCGTCAGGATCTGAATTAGTTGCTCGATAAATCAGCTGATCAAGTTCAGCCGGAATTCCAGATTTCTTAGCGCTCATCAACGGTACGCGATCATTGACATGCCTGTAAGCGATTTGAATTGGCTCTTCACCAGAGAAAGGTTTTTCGCCGGTAAAGATTTCATACGCGGTTATGCCGGCAGAGTAAACATCGCTGCGGGCATCTGCGATACCGCGTTGTACTTGTTCAGGGGAGAGGTAAGAAACGCTGCCGAGCACGATGCTGGATTCGGCGGTCAACGTCGTGCCGAGGAGTGGCCCTTTAGCAAGACCAAAGTCAGCAATTTTAATTCGGCCTTCCTTTGAGATCAAAATATTTTCTGGCTTGATATCACGGTGAACAATTCCTAATTTATGCGCAGCCGCTAAGGCGCTTAGAACCGGCAAGAGAAACTTAATTCCGTTGGCTACAGAAAGAGAGCCTTGCTCATTTAGATATTCGCGAAGTGTGTGGCCCTCGACCATCTCCATAACAAGAAATACCGCAGGAGTTCCATTCTGATTCCAACCTTGATCTTGCACAGAAACGATATTGGGATGCGATAAGGCAGCTGATGCCTTTGCTTCTCGAATAAAGCGCTCAACGAATTGTTCATCTTGAGCCAGGTGCGGATGCATGATCTTTACTGCAACTTTGCGATCTAGGCGAGTATCGACTGCTTCATAAATTGTTGCCATGCCGCCGGAAGCCATCTGGCGAAGGAGCTGATAGCGCCCATCGATTAGCTCGCCAGTTAGATCAGACATATCTGCAATTTTAGGTAGTGAGAATGAAATCTGCCTTTTCACGCGTTGAGTGTTGTAAGAAATATTTCGCTTGTGTTGTAAGCCACTTTTCCATTTGCTCAGCAACCTGTGCGCCATCGCGATTTATTACTCGCTTTAGCCCATCTCGCGGCTCAATCTCCATCCAAATAAGCGCTGTGAAATCATCTTGAATCTCTTTAGCACCGCTGCCTACACCTTCGAGAATTAAAAGATCAGCCTCTGGCAGAATTTCAGTTTCGCCAAAAGAGGATGTGCCCCAGTTGTAGCGCTGAATCTGCGCGGGAGATTTTTGAAGATGTTGATCTACTAGATAGCGCAGAATTTTAGATAAATCCTCGGTTAGAGCGTTATCCCATCCTGCGTACAAGTCATCCATATGTATTAATTGCACCGACATTTTGGTAGAAAGAGCAAGGTAAATTTCATGAGCCAACGTCGTCTTACCAGCACCGGCTGGACCATCAATGGCGATTATGGGACGGGCGTGCTCCCTACAGAGATCGGATAGCGCTGCGATGAGCTCCATACCATTTACTCCATCCCATAGCGGCGAGAATTGTGAAAGTCACATAAAGGGTTGCGGTGAACGGTAAGTCTTGTGATGCATATAAAGCTACATATCCAGCATCCACTACTAACCAGATAATCCAATTCTCGTACTTCTCGTAAACCATCAAAATCTGGGCAGTAAGTGATCCAAAGAATAAGATCGCATCTGCATAAGTTGATGCTGCTCCCCAAGATTTAAGTAATGGAGCTAGCGCAAGTGTTGCCAAAATTACAGCAAAGAGTGCGGCTACGCGATAGCGGTTCGTTAGCGCACCCGGTTTTGCGCCACTTGGTTCCCAGCCAAACCAACCAATAACAGCGGCGATAATAAAAACAATTTGCAGCGCTGCGCTGGCATAAAGCTCCCATTGAATGAAGAGAATTCCGTAAAGTGCAGAGCTAAACGCCCACCATGGCCAAGTAATTCGCTTTCCGGTAATTCCGAGCGCTACTCCAATGAATGAGGCGAGGACTGCAATAAATTCGAGGTAAGAGAGCTCATATCCCCAAATGTTTACGAGTACATCAGATAAAAAATTATAAATAGATGGCACTAATTAATCCTTTCCACATCCGCATTACCGGACGGGTCAAGCGGTCGATCTGGATTTCAGATCCTCTCAGCCGCATCAGCGGCTCCCGCAACTTTTACTTTAGCGCAAACGTGCAGCAATGGCGCTAATGTATGCGGCTAGTGCCACACGTGCGCGTCGCGCAGTTGAAGTTTTGGCGCGCTTGTTGAAGATGTCATAACCAATTTTCTCTACTTCATCAACGATGCCGCAGTAAAGCTCACTTGCCGCGCGGATACATGGTTGGCTGGTCTTATCTAAAAGCGCAATGCCAGGTTCAGCCGCCTTTTGTAATTGCCGTACGCGCTCAATCTGGAATTTGAGGGCGCTAATGATTTCGGGCGTTAGTTTGCGGGCCTCTAACATTTGACGAGTTACGCCATGTTCGGCGAGTTCTTGCAGCGGGAGATAAACGCGTCCCCGGCCCAGATCTTCACCTACATCACGAATGAAGTTGGCCAACTGAAAGGCAACGCCTAAGTTCTTAGCTGCTGCAAGCGAATTCACGGTATCTCCTCCAAGAATTGGCACCATCTGCAGACCGATGACCGCGGCAGATCCATATACGTATTCGTATAGATCGTCAAAGGTTTGATATTCGGTAACAGTTAAATCCATCTCCATGGAGTGTAAGAAATCCACAAAGTGTTGATGGGGGATAGCAAAACGTTGCACGGTATCTATTAGCGCACGACCTACTAAATCTGAGCTCTGACCGGTTTCCAATCCTTGCAAAACTTCAGAACTCCATTTGCGAAGCACATCTGCTTTTTCTTGTGCTGAAAGAGTTGAACCTAAATCATCGACAATTTCATCAGCGTATCTTGCAAAACCATAAAGCGCGTGAACAAATGGGCGCTTACTAGCCGGAAGTAGAAGAGTGGCCAAGTAATAAGTCTTGCCATGTAGAGAGTTAAGGCGCTTACACTCTGCATAAGATGCACGAAGGTCAGGGTCTTTTATACCCGCTGCGTTTAACTCACTCACTTACTTAACCGGACCTACGATTCGTTCAGCTGCTAAGCGACCAGAGATTAGAACCATAGGAACACCAACTCCTGGTTGCGTGCCCGAGCCAGCGAAGACCACATTTTCAAATCCCGCTGCGATGTTGCGCGGACGGAAAGGCCCGGTTTGGAAGAAGGTGTGTGCGCTAGCAAATGGAGCGCCGCGTTCCATGCCTTGCGCTTGCCAATCAAGTGGAGTCGTCATTACTTCGGTTTCGATTGAATCGCCAAAGCCGGTGTAACCGCGATCTTCCAGCGTTTTAATCATGTGATCGCGGTATGGACGCGCTTGGCTCTTCCAATCGATATCCGCATCCAAGTTCGGAGTTGGATAAAGAATGTAATAGCTCTCTTTCCCAGCAGGGGCCAGCGCTGCATCATCTTTAGTTGGAATAGTTACCAGTACTGAAGGATCGGACATCAAAGTCTTCTTCTTTATTAGCTCTTCAAAGACGCCATCCCAAGATTGTCCAAAGTGAATATTGTGGTGAGCTACGTGATCGTATTTCTTGGAAGAACCAACGAGCAATGTAGCGCACGATGGTGAGTACTTAAGGCGCTTAATGTTTAATGGCGTTTTTCCAAGCAAATCACGCCAAACAACCGGCAGATCTGGGTTCATAACAATCACATCGCATTCGATGCGCTCGCCCTTATCTGTTATAACGGCTTTGGCGCGAGAGTTTTCAACTTCTACGCGAGTTACCGTTGTGCTGTATTTGAAAGTCACGCCATGTTTTTCTGCCGCGGCGGCAAGTGCGCGAGGTACGGCATGCATTCCACCCTTAGGGAAGAAGACGCCATTTACTGAATCCATGTAGGCGATTACTGCGTAAATTGCTAGCGCTTGTTGCGGGCTGACACCGGCATACATCGCTTGGAATGAGTAAACCTTCTGCAGACGTGGATCCTTCAGGAATTGATTTACCTTGGGTGAAAGCCGTCTAAATCCACCGAGCGCGATCAAGCGCGCCAAGTTTGGTGTCAATAAATTAAGAGGTGAATCAATGTTACGATCAATGAAATCATTCATTTCGTACTTATATAACGTAGTGACGAATTCTACGTAACGGCGATAGCCAAGGGCTTCTTCGGCGCTAACTGTGCGACGAATTTCCTCTTCCATCTCGGCGGTATTGGCATGGACATCAATCTGCGAACCGTCGTGATAAAAAGCGCGATATAAAGGCTTGAGTGGCGAAAGTTCTAGCCAATCTTTCATATCTTCACCGACACAGCTAAATGCATCCTGAATTAGTGATGGCATTGTAAGAACTGATGGCCCCGTATCAAATGAGTAGCCATCTTTTTCTAGTAAACCGTTGCGACCACCTGGTACTGATTCGCGTTCAATTACCGTTACTTTGCGACCTGCGCCGGCTAAGCGAAGCGCTGCACTTAACCCAGCAAGGCCTGCGCCAACTACGACAACGTGATTGGTTGGTCCCTTTACCATTGCGGGCATTTAATGGCTCCTACGAATTGCGCTAGAGGCAAGTTCAATCAATAACTCACGGGCTGAAGGAGCAATTTCAGCAGAGTTTGCCGCAGTTAGCGCGTTGGAAAGTAGCCCCTCGATGAGATCTTCAACATCATTAACGGCGCCCGTTGCGGTGATGAGCGCGCGGAGCTCCTCAATTTGATCAGACGATAGATCTTCACGGCCTAACGCAGCAGTGATCTTGGCTGCGGTCGCCTGATCGGCTCGCTCAAGCGTCATCGCCATCAAGACAGTGCGCTTGCCCTCGCGCAGGTCATCTCCAGCGGGCTTGCCAGTTATGGACGGATCTCCAAAAATTCCGAGCATGTCATCACGCAGTTGAAACGCTTCGCCGAGAGGCAGGCCGTAGGCGCTCAAAATATTTACCAAATTTTTGCGTTCTGCTGCGTCAGTAATTGCAAGATATGCGCCCAAATGAAGTGGTCGCTCAATTGTGTACTTTCCAGATTTGTAGCGCGCAATACGTAGCGAGCGATCAACGCTAGGAGAGTGTTCGCCAGCTTCGCGAACATCTAAGTACTGACCAGCCATCAGTTCAATTCGCATTTCGTCATGTACCGAAAGCGCAGATAGTAGAGATTCATTTGAAACACCTGATGTATGAAGTAAGTTATCTGACCAAACCAGGGCCAGATCGCCGAGTAATACTGCTGCTGCCTCACCGAATTGATCTGCTAAACCATGCATCGCTTCTTGCCGATGCAAATTTTCAAAGTGGCGATGTATTGCAGGTTTTCCGCGACGAGTATCGGAGCGATCCATTAAGTCATCATGAATAAGTGCGCAAGCTTGTAGTAGCTCCAGGCTAGTAAAGGCGCGAATATCCGCAGGCGTTGCCTCTTTACCGGATGCTGCAAAGCCGGCATATGCAAAGAGCGGGCGAAGACGTTTGCCGCCCTCAAGTAAGAATGATTCAAGGGCATCACAGACTGGAATTAATTCAGAACTGATGCCGCTTAAATATTCACGCTGCAAGGTCAGAAAGGATGCTAGTTCGCGCTGAACCTTTTCGCGCACCGCTAAGAGGGTGCCACTTGCATCGTTAACCACGGCGCAACGGTACCCTGACCCCGTGGAGATGCGCATGAATAAGCCTGGCGAAGGCGTTACGTACTCCTTTGAGTTCTTTCCACCGAAAGATCTGGAAGGAGAAGAACGCCTCTGGAGCGCCATGCGTGCTCTCGAACCGATTGCACCCGATTTCATTTCGGTCACTTATGGCGCTGGTGGATCAACGCGAGATCGCACCATCAGCATTACTTCGCACATCACTGAGCGAACCCGCATTCCTACCGTGGCGCACTTAACCTGCGTTGGTTCAACTCGTGAAGAGTTAATTGAAATTTTAGGTAAATATAAAGATGCAGGAATTCAAAATATTTTAGCGCTACGTGGAGATCCCACTGGAGGACCTCGAGCGCCATGGACTCCAACCCCAGGTGGTTTAAATCACGCTGATGAATTAGTAACTTTGGCTGCAGAATTTGGTGGATTTACAATTGGTGTTGCCGCATTTCCTGATGGGCACCCCGCATCAGGTTTAGATCTTGGCGCTGATGTAGAAGTTTTGCTCCGCAAAGAGGCAGCCGGTGCAACCTTTGCAACTACGCAATTCTTTTTCGATGCAGATAAGTGGAAAGCCTTAGTTGACCGCTTAGCAGCGCGTGGATCACAACTGCCAGTGATTGCAGGAATCCTGCCCGTTACCAATGTTAAACAGCTAAACCGCATGGCCGAGCTCAGCGGCGTTCCGATCCCAAGCAGCATGACCGAGCGATTCGAAGCGTTAAAGGATTCACCAGATGATGTTCGCAAATTAGGCGTTGAGATCGCAACCCAGCTTTGTGAAGATTTGTTGGATGCAGGAGTACCTGGCCTGCACTTCTACACAATGAATACTTCAACTGCGACTCGCGAAATCTTTGAACTAATCAAGGATAAGAAACGCGGATGAACCGCGCCGATTTTTTCGCCAAATGGAGTGCGCTTCATGGCAACGCCGAAATAAAGGGCATCGTTAAGGCTTGGTTAAAGATTTCTTACGGATCGGCTAAGTTGGCTTCGGCGCTTGGCTTAACACCTAATTTATTGACCTTACTTGGAATCATCTTCGCGATCGCAATGGCGGTTAATCCACTTTCGCTCTGGACTATCCCGCTGTTGGTCCTATCGCTATATGCAGATGGAATAGATGGAAGTGTTTCGATCTATCAAAATCGCGCTAGCCAATTCGGTGCCGTACTTGATTCAGTCGCAGATCGCGTTAGCGAAGCTCTCTGGTTTTATGTCGCTTATCGCATTGGTGCGCCAGCTTGGATAGTTCTGGTTACTTATGTAGTTGCATCGACCCAAGAATATGCACGCGCTCGTTTGGGTGGTTTAGGTGTAGGTGAAGTTGGAGTTGTTACGCCTGCTGAACGTCCGGTTCGCGCCAGTTTTATATTTATCGCAATAGTTACATATGCGCTCGATTTAAATATCGTGACTTTGGTGCTGGCTGCTCTGGGCGCCCTGCAAATATTTAGCTTTTACTTAGTGGGTCGTTGGGCCTGCAACTGCTTGCGCAACGATTTCCGCGCTTAATCCAACTAACGGCAATCCACCACCTGGGTGAGCAGACCCACCTACGCAGTACAAACCTTTTAGCGGTGAACGATTTTTAGCTCGCAAGAAGGCAGAGCGCGCACCGTTACTTGAGGTTCCGTAGATCGATCCACCGGGTGCCATCACCGTGCGCTCTAAATCAGCAGGAGTACGAAACTCGAATACTTCCAAACGATTGCGAATCGAGATTCCCCGTGCCTCGATAGCATCGATAATCTTCATCGCATAACGATGGTTGGCATCTTGATCGCTCCAGTTAAATCCAGCAACGCCGGTTTCATCGTGGCGTGGAGCGTTAACAAGTACGAACCAAGCTTCATGTCCAGGCTGCTTAACCATGGCATCATCGTTTGGAGCACAGATATAAATAGTTGGATCAGAGACGGGAACCTGGCGCTTGAAGATATCTTCGAACTCTTGGTCATAATTTTTTGGAAATAAAATGTTGTGATGAGATAAGCCAGTTGGTTGATCGGCTGGACGCAGACCTAGCAACAAGGAAAATCCCGCTAATGAAGGGTCTGCTTTAGCTAAATTCTTGCGAACGCGCTTTAACTTGGAAACTTTTCCAGAGATCAATCGGTTGTAAACCAGAGACGTGTCAGCGTTTGCTACGACTATCTCACTTGAGATTGCTCTACCATCGCTTAACTCAACTCCGGTTACTTTCTTACCATCATGGATGATTGAGCTGACGGGAGAGTTGAATTCAAATTTAACTCCGCGATCGAGGCAGCGTTGATAAACCGCATCAGCTAACTTTCCAACTCCACCTTTGATATGCCAAGCCCCGAAAGATTCTTCAACAAAGGCGATGGAAGCCAGAACTGCGGGCGCTACGCGCGGATCAGAACCGCTATAAGTTGCATATCGATCTAAGATATATCGCAGGTGTAAATCATTTATCTTTAAGCCACGCAGAGTTTTCCAAGGCGCAATGATGCGCAGATCACGAAGTAAGGTTGGACGTTTTAATAGCGATGCTAAAGAACGTAGCTCTGATTCAATGAATGGTTCACGGGATACATCCCACATCGCTTCGGCAGTCTGCATTACGCGATCCCACTCTTGACCAGCTGCAACGCCAAGTGATTCGGTAATCGCAGCGAGCGTTTCTTTCCGGGATAAGTTGGCAAACTTCACCGACTTGCCATCGGAGAAACGGTAGTCAAAAGATGGATTTACCGGGACTAATTCAATTACTCGACCCAAAACCTCACCTGTGCGCTGGAAGAAATCGCGATAAACGGCCGGAAGGGTTAAGAGAGAGGGGCCGGTATCGAATGCGTAGTTTCCTATCCATTCGGTTCGGCATTTTCCACCGTGACGATCGGATGTCTCATAGACAGTTACTTGGTGTCCAGCTTTAGCCAGCCGCGCTGCAGTTGCCATTCCGCCCATACCTGCACCGATTACAGTAACGGCTGGTTTATTCGAAACTACCTTGCTCATAACGTGCGGCCTTTCCACGCCACAACTCCTCGCGCTCGCCAGCTATAGATAATTAGATAAATCAGGACGACGCAGGAAATCGGATGCAGAAGTGAATCCAAAATTCTTCCGCGAGATCTGGCAGCGCTAAGCGCGCGCGTAATCACGATAAATGAGTACGCAAAGAAGCCCAGCGGGTTCCCGGTAAACCAAGCAATTACCGGAACAATTCCGGACAAGCAAAGAAATGTAATTGCGCCAACGCTGCCAGCTTTACTGCCGAACGCTTTCCAAAGCGATTTTCCGTATCCTGCTTTAATTTCTGCAAAGTTTTTATACATGCGAGTTTGGGCAAGCGCAGAACCATCAGCAACGCCGCCACGCGCTCCAGATTTAATTAGCGCGCGGGCGAGTTCCATGTCGTCTAGAACCTGCGCAGCGATTTGCGTAAAGCCATCGACATTATCTAAAGCGCTTTTACGCACTACGAAGAATTGTCCGTTGGCAACGGCTAGGGATGTGCGATGAGAGTTCTCCGCGATGCGAAGCGGAACCGTGCTCATCCAGGACCATTGAAGCAAGGGCTGGATCAAACGCTCAGCGAAAGTCTTGGCAATTTGCTTTGGATAAGGCGATATAAATGAGCGATCTGCCAGCATGGCAATCGCTTGGGAAATTGCAGTTGAAGTTAAACGTACGTCAGCATCGAGAGTCACAATAATCTCGCCTTTAGCTTTCAAGTAACCCTGCTGCAAAGCCCAAGGTTTGCCCATCCAGTTACTTGGCAATTCTGGGGCGCTAATTACTGTTATCTGCGCACCTTCATCTCTAAATTCTTGTAATTTCTCAGCCGTGCCATCAGTTGATGAGTCATCGATAAAGATCACTTCGATACAGCTTAAGTGTTCTTGAGCTTGAAGGCTAAGCACGAGGTCGGCAATATTTGCCGCTTCATTGCGCACCGGAATAAGCACGCTGACGGAATCGCTGCGATCGGTAGAAACTGCGGGGCGGCGAATCGTAAAGAAGTTTGCAAGGGCTAGCCAGAGCAGAATGGCTGTGGCAAAGAACGAGAAATTGGTGATCACAGTAGCTTAAATAATTACGGGCGACCGAGCCAGCGTGAGAAGAAGTAGGGGGTGAGAAAAATTCCAAAGGAAATGCCAAAGATTAATGCGATTCCAGGTCTATCGAAGAAGAATACGTTGGAAACTACTCCAGCAAACCAAGTCCAGATCAAGAAGAAATCAACCGCGAGGTAACTTGCGCTCTCTTTGCGACGATCTCGTGGAAGAACTAAATGCAGGATCGCGATTAGCGCCATTCCGGATAGCAACCAACCAAAGGCATTCGAAAGCGGTACTTCTGGAGTAAATGGAACATGCGAACCAGTTACCTCCCATTTCCAACGACCTGCGTTAACCATCTGTGGATCAAGGAATAAGTCATAGGCCATTAACCCAAAACCACCGACGAGGAATACCCAGTTGCCTGAAACTCGTCGTGCAACACAAAGAACTGGGTGTGCGATCATCGCCCATGCAAAGGGAACTACTAGTGGAACGCTGATTAATTGCGGACCAAGCGATGGATCGTATTTATAGATTCCAAATGGCCATCCCGTTGATACGCCAAGCAATTCGATAAAGAAACCAAATGTCAGAGTTGTTCCGAGATATGTAAAGGCATAACGCGCTCCGTAAGAAAGAAGTGCATGCAAAGCCATTGCTGCTGCGCCCCAGTAAACAGTTGCGATGGTTACGACTCGAAGAGATTCTCCATCAAGTAGCGGATAGGAAACTTGTAAGAGCAGAGCAACGGTAAGAACAAAATATAGAAATAAACGCGAGCGATCCGAGATACCGCGGCGATGGCGCCGGCGCGGGTTGTAGTGACGAATCGACATGGGCTAAGTCTGCCCTAGTTAGCTCCTTACTTAGTAATTGAGCCGCGGATATCTCTAACTGCAAAGCGGGCAAAGAGTTCTTCGGCATACCAAGCATGGCGTTCTGTGGCGGCGATGGCTTCTTGGTGAGGCGCGCCCTTATAAGCAAAGTTACGAAGATCAGAACCAGATCTCCAATGTGAGAAAGTTCCTTGCAGACCAATAGGTGCTTCACCGATACCAATAGTATTTATCAATCCTGGCGATGCATGCAAGCTAGAAGTAACTGGAGGAACCGCTCTCCAGAATCGGAAGTTTTGCGCCCACTTGATACGTGCGCGAGTTATTGCCACAACTTCGCCTTCACCTGCACTCTTTTGGTAATCAAAAGGATTGGTCTTAGCCCACATGCCATGTGAGGAAATTGGATCAACCAAATATCGGACCTCTTCAAAGCTGTTTTTTCTCCAACGCTTAACCAACTTCGAATTATCTAGCGCGGCTAGTTGTGAAATTTCTATAACAACTAAAGCACCCCAACGTGTGGCATCGGCATCGCGTGGAGTAAATGTTTCGCCCTTTCCAGTACCGAGCATCTTGGCAAAGCGCACACCAGGAAAACGGCGAAGAGCGCTGCGATCAAGCGCCATATGCAGTAGAGCAAAACCAACTTTGCTCTGCTTTATCTTCCAGAAATAGATAACCGTAACTAAATCTTCGTTCATTTATTGATTCCGGCTATTGCAAAAATTTCTTTAGCCACTTCTTGCGGGTGATCCCACATCGGTGCGTGTCCGCATTGTTCGATAATTTTCCATTGCGCATGAGCTGGCGCCATAGTTCTTTCTTGGCAGGTGGTTTCAGGCAAAGTGTTATCGCTATCTCCAAAGATAATTGTCACAGGTATCGACGCATCAATTTTGGAATCAAAGCGCTTTTTAAGCATCCCATCCCAAGCGGGAAAATATCCAGGAGAGTTAGCCATCGCCAGAGTTGCATCTAGGCAAAGCTCTTTTGAAAACTCACGCCAACGCGGACTTACTGATTCGAAACCTAACTTGCGTGACCATTCATACTTTAAAAATGTAGGTGCCAATGATGCGGAGTTCTTAGCTAAAAATCGCAAAGCGGAAGTGCCCGGGTAGCGTTGGACAAAAGTAGCCAACCAAAATCCAGCAGGTGCCAAAGCAACTACACTCTTAACAATTTTTGGATGCGCCGCGGCGATTTCAAGCGCAATCCATCCACCCCAAGAATTTCCTACAAGATCAAATACGGCAACGTCAAATTGTCGCTCAACTTCGTTCACAATCAAGTTTGCTAATGATCTCGGATCCATAGGTTGAGTTTTATCCAAAGGAGTTTGGCCATGTCCCGGCAAATCAACGGTGATTACGTTGTACGTATTTAGTAGCAACGGAGTTAAAGGCTTCCAGGCAGTTGCTGCCGAGCCCATTCCGTGAACCAGCACAATATGAGGTGCGCTCGTTGCGTGAGATTTAATGTAATTCATTGAAAGGTTCATATTGAATTCAGATATTACTCCGTGCCGTGAAGTTATTCTTATCGAACCATGCGTCAGAATGAACCAGTGCAAGAAAATCTGGATCGTCCAACCGTTCTCTTTGTTTGCGTGCACAATGCAGGCCGCTCTCAAATGGCGGCGGGCTTTATGCGCGAACTCGGGCAAGGTCGCGTAGAAGTTCTCTCTGCCGGTTCTGCACCGAAAGATTCAATCAATCCGATTGCAGTTGAGGCGATGGCTGAAATAGGCATCGATATTGCAAATAACACTCCGAAGGTTCTGACAACAGAAGCTGTTCAAGAATCCGACGCCGTTATCACAATGGGTTGCGGCGATGTCTGTCCGTTCTATCCTGGAAAGCGATATGAAGATTGGGTGCTGGATGATCCTGCGGGACAGGGGATTGAATCTGTACGTGTGATTCGTGATGAAATAAAAGTTCGGGTAGAAAAGTTGCTTAGCGAACTACTCGCTTAATCTCCAACAACCATAGGCGTAGCACCAGTGTTAGCGACTAACTCAGCAAAAGATGTTGGATAAACAGCGTGCGGGTGGCCAGATGCCGCCCAGACGACTTCATAATCACTTAACGCTTGATCAATCAGAATTTTTTCGGGTGTGCTAATCCAGCCAAGCGGTGCGACTCCGCCAACTGAGTAACCAGACACCTCTTTAACGTAATTAGCATCGGCGCGACCTAGTTCAGCAATTCCTAAATTCTTGGCAACAAGTTCGGTATCTACGCGATGGCGGCCGCTGGTAATAATTAAAAGCGGATTGCCTGAAGGAAGTTTGAAAATTAGCGACGAGGCTATCTGTCCTACTTCGATACCCAAACCATTGGCGGCATCAACTGCAGTTCGTGCAGTCTCGGCAAGAACTGTCACTTGACCTTTAATGCCCAAGTCAGTTGCGGCTTGAATAAATCGCTTTACCGCTGCCTTTTCTAAGATGCCATCCATGGTTGCAGGATACCCTTGGCAAATGTCTAGCGGAGCCCTTGAACAAGTCCATCGCGCAAAACTTGCGCGAAATTCGTTATGGGTCTGCTTCCTATTACTCGGAATGGTTTCCATGGGTTGGGTGCCTCGAATTCCTGAAATTAAGGATGCCATCGGACTTTCAAATGGCGCATTTGGTTTTGTTTTAATCGGCAGCACTTTTGGCTCAATTACTGGAGCCCAACTAGCCGGTCGAATGATTCATACATTCGGATCACAGCGGACAATCTTTGTTGGAGTTTTCATTATGCCTGCAGGGCTTGCAGGAATGGCGTTATCGACTAATGCAGTTGCGCTATTTCTAACTCTTTACACAATGGGTCTTGGCTATGCGCTAATTGATATGTGTTACAACTTTCAAGGAACAGTCGTTGAAAAAATTCTAGGGCGCCGCCACATGTCTTCATTTCATGCAATGTGGAGTACTGGTGCTTTTGTAACAACTGTTATTGGTGGCGTGATAACTCGCCATGTTTCGCCACGCGCTAATTTGATCGCTATTGCAGCAGTTGCACTTGTTGCCTATCTAATAGCTGCTTATTACTTACTTCCTTCAAGTATTGATGGCCACAAGGGCGAAGAAGAACATGACGCGAAGATTCCACTATTTGGAAAGAGTGTGATGCCGCTCTGGTTACTGGGTGTTGGGCTGTTGGCAAGTTTAGTTGGCGAAGGAGCTGCCAGTGATTGGGGAGCAATCTTACTGCGTGATGAAATGGGGTATGAAAAAGGTGTTTATGCATCTGCTTTCGCATCCTTTGCCCTTGCCATGATCGCTAGCCGTTTCTTGGGTGATCGCGCCCTTGATTACTTTGGTCCAGCACGAGTTGTAAAACTCGGAGGTTTTTTTGGTGGTTCGATCTGGGGGATCGCGATGGCGATTGCAATTCCACTATCGAGTTCACACCCAATACCTGCACTGATAATTGTGAACTTAGGTTTCATCGCCGCTGGCCTTGGAATTGGTCCGATGTTCCCGGCATTTATCTTGGCGGCAAGTAAGACTCCTGGAATTGCGCCAGCAGTTGCCATTTCAAGAGTTGGCGTGATTGGTATCGCTGGTTTCTTCTTCGGACCAACGATTACTGGAGCTATCTCGCAATTGACCAATCTTTCGATTGGCATGATCTATCCAGTAGCGATGTTGATTCTTTCAGGCTATCTTTCTCGCGGAATTAAAAAGGTTACGCCTTAAAGATAAGTCTCTACCAAAGTAAAAATTGAAATTGCAAAGAGAAGATAAGCGAAAGATTTACGCAAAACTGCTGGTGAAGTTTTATGAGCCAAACGTGAGGCTATTTGCGCAAACACAATTGCTGAGACCCCGATAAATATTGGAATATGCCACTGCACTTCGCTCCACTGCGCGTGATGGCCGATAAAGGCAATCAGTGAATTTGTCGCAATTATCATCAGCGAAGTGCCCGCCGCAACGATTTGCGGTGTGCCAAAGTAGAGAACCAAGACCGGTATAGCTAGAAACCCTCCGCCAATTCCGAAGAGTCCAGTCATTGTTCCGATCAGAAGCGACATAAAAATCAAGAATGGTAATGGCATCCTTTTATATTCTTCTAAGCGAGGAGGGCGCAGCATGGAGACTGCTGCAAGCACTAGCACTCCAGCAAATCCAGTTGTTATAACGGCATCGGGTAGACGATTAACAATCGCTGAAAACCCTAGGTTGGTAATCAATCCAATTCCACTTATGACTAACGCATCACGATAAAGAATCTGGCCTTTGCGAGCTTTCGGAATTGCACCCGAAAGGGCGGCTAATAAAACAACAGCCAGCGCTGCGGTGGTCGCGTTTTTTGGTTCGAAGTTAAACCCATACATCAAGATTGGAACCGAGAGCATTGCTCCACCAGCTCCAACGAAGCCAAGAACCGCTCCGATGAACCCACCGGAAATTAGCGCCAGAAAGATCTCCATTTGTAAATACTCTCACCGAAATGCGAAACGACCCCCATTTCTGGGAGCCGTTTCAGTGAACTTCTACTTACTTTTGAATTTACTTGGTAAAGAAAGAGATGTTTCCGATGTGTGGTCCGAAAGCATCTGCTGAAATTGCACCGTTGTAGACGAGTGCGAAGATGATTAGCGCTGCGCCAGCAAGAGCGAGATCCTTATTGAAAGCGATCATTTCGTTTTGCTTTGCAGTCGGATCAGTCTCTTTCCAGTAGTTGTGGAAGATAACCGCTGCTAGCACCAAAGTGATTGCCAGCAAAAGTCCACCGAGGTCTACCCAGAAGCCAAACGCTACGTAGATTCCGCCTAGTAGGAAGAAGAGGCCGCTTGCGATTACTCCGAGTTTTGCAGCAGGAAGCTTCTTGTACTTGGCATAGCCAGTCATCATCTCTAGCTTGGCAAAGTGTGCGATTCCTGAGGTGATGAAGATAAAGGCGAAAAGAATTCGGCCTATTACGAGTACTGCGTCCATGGGTCTCCTTATGTATTAACTGAATTGAGTAACTAACTAATAGTTGTACTGAATCGAGTAATTGTAGGGGAGATAGTTGAACTTTCAACTATCTTGAGCGTGGCGACACACCGATCTTGACCCTGTCAGAGCCTTGGGCTATTTTTCGAACACATGTTCGAATTATCCACAGATTCCAGCGAGAGAGGTTTTAGGTCTTAAAAATGTCAGTCCCAGAAATAACCCCAGCCCATGAAGTCATCTCCGATGGAGCGGCAACGCCCATCGAATTTACCTTTCGTGGCAAACGCTTTCGCATTCATGCAGTGCTATCGCGTTGGTGCGAAGCAGGTGGCTGGTGGAACCGGGTTAGCGATGGCATCTATCGCCCCGATGATGGTGCGCGCGCTTTATGGACAGTCGAAGCTGCGCCAATCGGTGCGCTAAATACCTTTCAGTTAGAACGCGATGAGATAACAGGTTCGTGGATCGTTAAGCAGGTATGAGTTAGTTATGAGTCAGGTATGAGTTTTATACATCTACGTACATCAAGTGCCTTCTCACTTAAATACGGAACAACGCAGCCTGAAGATCTGGTGCAGCGCGCTGCCGAATTCGAATCACCAGCGCTCGCACTCACCGATCGTGATGGTTTATCTGGCTCTATTCGCTTTGCTCGCGCCTGTCTTGAATACGGCATCGCTCCAATTATCGGAGTCAATCTCGCTATTGATCTTTCAAAAAATGATTTATTAGCAGATAAAAATAATGAAACAGCACTAGCCAAAGATTTGCCGCGCGTAACTGTATTGGCACATGGCGATGGGGGATGGCGGGCACTGGTTCGCTTTATGACCGGGTTATCCATGAACGCAGTTGATCGCAAACCGATTATCACTCTCGATCTCCTGCAATGCTTTAGCGAATATTCAACACAACTACATTTGCTGCATGGCCCCGAAGCACCTTTAAGCCAGGCGCTTGTCTTACATCGCAGCGATATCGCCTACGAAATCTTTAATAAAACACGCCCTTTCTTTGGCGACCAAGCCATTGATTGCGTTTCGCATTTAGTTGCTGGCAAGGGCCCTTTCTCAACTGCACATGCTGCGCGTTCGCTTATCTTTGCCCGCGATCACGATATTGATGCAGTTATTACAAATGCGGTCCGCATGCGCGATGCCGCAGATGGACCAGTTGCCGACATTCTCGATTGCGCTCGCCAATTAGTTCCGCTACATCAACGCCACCTCGAGCGACGTAACGCTGAAGGATATTTAAAATCCAATAGCCAAATGGCGGCGCTAGCTGCCGAGGTCGCACTCGCAGCGGGAGAGCGCACGCCTCGTTTACTTTTAAATACCACGCGCCGTTGGGCCGAACGCGCATTGTTATCACCACAGCGCGATCTTGGTTTAGGGGCAATCCATCTACCCGAAGCGCATGTTGTCGGCGCCGATTCTGCTAACTCAATGCGCACCTTATTGCGCACGCGCTGCGAATCCGGAATCAATTGGCGCTACAACGATTCTGCATTAATTGCTAAAGCCCGCACTCGTTTAGATGATGAACTCGCAACTGTTGCAACTCTTGGTTATGAGTCATATTTCTTAACGGTTGCCGATATCACCGATATGGCGCGCGAACGCAATATCCGTGTAGCTGCGCGGGGCAGCGGTGCCGGTTCGCTGATCTGTCACTTGCTCGGAATCTCTGGCGTTGATCCGATGCGCCACGGCTTATTAATGGAACGTTTCTGTTCACCGCTACGCCGCGCCTTGCCCGATATAGATATAGATGTCGAATCTGCGCGTCGTCTAGAAATTTACGACATGGTCTTTAAGCGTTATGGCGATACCGATTGGCGTGCACCTAGCGCACTCTCGCGATGCGCAACCGTTGCCATGATTGACACCTACCGCGCACGAAATGCGATTCGCGATACCGGAGCCGCCTTAGGGCTTGCACCGATGGAGATCGATCTAATCGCAAAATCTCTGCCGCATGTGCGCGCTCGAAATATCGAAGCAACTCTGAAATCACTTCCCGAACTTCGCTCACTCAATTTATCGGCCCCCCTTACTGCAATGGCTATCTCACTTGCGCAACGCCTTGATGGTCTGCCACGTCACTTAGCGATGCATCCATGCGCAGTTGTTCTATCAGATGCTGGTCTGCTCGATCGCGCGCCTGTGCAGTTTAACGCTGGTGGCTATCCGATGGTTGAGTTTGATAAAGATGATGTCGAAGAAATTGGTTTATTAAAACTCGACATCCTCGGCGTGCGGATGCAATCAACTATCGCTCACGCAGTTGCTGAGATAAAGCGCGTTGATCAAAAGGAAATCGATATCGATGCCGTTGCTTTAGATGACGAACCAACTTACAAATTAATCCAATCAACGCATACCCTAGGCATCTTCCAAGTTGAAAGCCCTGGGCAGCGTGAACTAGTCGGAAAGTTAACGCCTAAAACTTTTAACGATCTCGTTATCGATATCTCACTCTTTCGCCCAGGCCCGGTTAAGAGCGATATGATCCGCCCCTTCTTAAGCGCGCGCCACGGCTTTACATCAGCGCAGATAATTCACCCCGATCTCTACGAGATCTTGGCCGAGACCGAGGGCGTTGTTGTATTTCACGAACAAGTGATCTCAATTATCGCCACCATGACTGGCATCTCTTTGGCTGCCGCCGATGAAAAACGGCGCGCTTTAGGCAGCAAGGAAGGCCAGCAAGAAGTCTGCGATTGGTTCTTTCCTGCCGCCACAGCGCGTGGTTATGAGTTAACAACTATTACCGAGATCTGGGATGTCTTGCGCGCCTTTGCATCCTTTGGTTTCTGTAAAGCACATGCGGCAGCTTTTGCACTTCCCACTTATCAATCTGCATATTTAAAGACCCATTACCCAGCAGTGTTTATCGCTGGTGTTTTGACGCACGACCCCGGCATGTATCCAAAGCGTTTGATGGTCGATGAAGCGCGCCATTTGGGAGTTGGACTGGCACCACTTGATATTAATTTTTCAAATGAAAGTTACACCGTTGAGAAAAGTAGTGATGGTGCTTACAGCGTGCGAATCGCGCTTTCTACAGTTGGTGGAATTAGCGAGGGGGAGATCACTTCGATAATCGCCGGGCGCCCCTATATAGATTTAGCAGATTTCTATCGCCGATCAGGGGCATCACATCCCATTATTGAAACTTTAATTATGACCGGCGCTTTTGATCGAGTTCACTCGCTAGATGGAAGTTCGTTAAATCATCGCGATCTACTTTTACATTTATCCGATCTAACTCGTTCGCCGGCTTCCAATATTGCAGGTTCGCAGATGGTCTTTGGCTTTGCACCCCCCGCACTTGCAACAAGTGGTTTACCTGCGATGGGATCTGCTGAGAAAGTACGTAACGAGGTCGAACGTTTAGGGATGGATATCACCCACCATATGCTCGAGTTCTATGCACCATTTCTAAATGCGATCGGAGCTGTTAAATCATCAGATCTCTTATCGCTGCGATCACAATCTGAAGTTCTTGTGGCAGGTGTAAAGGTTGCGATGCAGACCCCGCCAGTGCGTTCGGGGCGGCGCGTTATCTTCTTAACTCTCGATGATGGTTATGGCTGCACCGATTCAACATTCTTCTCCGATGCGCAAGAGGGTTTTGCTTCCACTCTCTACTCAACATCCTTATTGTTAGTCCGTGGCAAAACTAGACGTACTGGCGAACGCGGCATATCAATTAACGCCAGTGGCGCTTGGGATCTACGCCAAGCCTATGAAAAGTGGTCGCGCAAATTAATAGAGACAGCGACGCAGTGAATACTGATAAACCGCTGGAATCTACGATCCTGCATGTAGATATGGATGCTTTCTATGCATCTGTTGCTGAACTAGATCACCCCGAACTCCGCGGCAAAGCTGTTGTTGTTGGCGCTGGCGCGCGTGGTGTTGTCTTATCTGCAAATTACGAAGCACGTAAATTTGGAATTCGCGCTGCGATGCCAGTTGGTCGCGCACAACGAATGGCACCTCAAGCGGTCTTTATCGCACCAGATCACCATCGTTACTCTGAAATATCGGAACGCGTAATGCAGATCTTTTCTTCATTTACTCCGCTGGTAGAACCAATCTCTTTAGATGAAGCATTTCTGGATGTAACAGGTGCCCGCAAGTTACTTGGCACAGGTCGCGATATCGCAACTGCGATTCGTGCGCGCGTTGAGAAAGAGGAAGGCATCACTTGTTCGGTTGGAATCGCACCTTCAAAATTCATCGCCAAACTTGCGTCACAGCACTGCAAACCAAATGGGATGTTGGAAATAACTAGTGATCGCATCCTAACTTTCTTGCATCCACTACCAGTTGGCGCTATTTGGGGCGTCGGTCCCAAGACTGCCGAACAACTAGAACGTTTAGGTCTTCACACGGTCGCAGATATTGCAAACACTCCGCGCAGCACTTTGATTCGCGCACTTGGCGATGCAGCAGGTGCATCTCTCTATGAACTTGCTTGGGGGCGCGACTATCGCGATGTAACTCCGGAAGAGCCAGATAAATCCATTTCGGCTGCTGAAACTTTCGCAACCGATCTTGATGATCCCACCGAAATTTTGCAAGAGTTCTTACGAATGACCGAGAAAGTGACAGCGCGACTTCGCGAGAAAGGTTTATTTGCCAAGACGGTTTCAATAAAGGTGCGCTTTGCAGATTTCTCAACTATCAATCGCTCAAAGACTTTGCCCCTGGCAATCGATAGCACCCACGAGGTTTACAAAGTTGTTAAGTCGCTCTATTTGGCGCTAAAGATCGATCGCGCACGTCTTCGCTTGGTCGGCGTATCACTTGAAAATTTACAAGAGGATTCGCCAGAACAGTTGATACTCGGTGCGCGCGATAAGGGTTGGCGCGATGCCGAAGGCGCCATTGATCGCGCCAAGGCGCGTTTTGGTCGGGGCAGCGTGCGTCCGGGGCGATTAATTAAGCCCGGTGAGACCGAGGAAGACGCGACCGACTAGCCATTTTGCAATTTTGGCGGCTACTACGTAGACCGACTAGCCATTTTGGCGGCTACTACGTAGACCGACTAGCAAGTCAGAAAGAGTTGTTCTATTGTGGGCATATGGCACTTTCTGATCGCGAACTACGCCTGCTAGCTGAGATGGAGCAAGCTCTCTCTGCTGATGACCCAGCCCTAGTCTCAACGCTTTCTGGCAAAGGTCGCCGTGGCCCAAGAGCAGCTATCGGCGTTGCCGCAGTTATTGTCGGCATGGCAACCTTGTTCGGCGGTCTTATTGCCCAGGCAACTTTGGTAGGCGTAGTTGGCTTTGTAATCGCCCTCGTTGGCGTAATCATCCTCATTAATGCGATCTCAGCATTGGCCAAAGGCGATCGCCCATCAGGTTTGGCTAACGGCGCTCGCCGCAAGGGCTTCGGCAAGGGCTTCGGCAAAGGCTTCACAAAGGGGCTCGAAGATCGATGGGATCAGCGCAATAACGGTTAACTTCCGGTCCTAGTTTCAATTTAGCCCTCGCTTCGGCGGGGGCTTTTTTGCGCCCAAAAAAGGTTGGATAGAGGTGGGGAGGCTGGGGGAGAGGGCGGGGGAATGGTGGCGAAGGGTGGTTGAAAAAGGAGGAAAGTGGAGTAAAGTGGGGGATTAAGCAGGATTTACCGCTTATCAGAGTCCTCGGGGAAGGGGGTTCGAAGATGTTTCTTGGAACCCACGAGCCACGCCTTGATGAGAAGGGCCGCTTAATCCTCCCCGCGAAATTCCGCGAAGAACTCTCCGCTGGTTTAGTAATTACAAAAGGACAAGAGCGTTGTCTCTACGTTTTTCCATCTGCTGAATTTGCAACGATTACCGAAACCCTGCGCCAGGCACCTGTTACATCAAAGAATGCACGCGATTACATGCGCGTGATGTTCGCCGGCGCACACGATGAAATTCCAGATCGTCAAGGTCGCGTAACTATTCCGGCAGGACTTCGTACATATGCAGGGCTTGAAAAAGATTGCGTTGTTATTGGTGCAAATACCCGCGTTGAAATTTGGGATAACGCAGCTTGGAACTCTTATTTAACAGATCGCGAAAAGGGCTTCGCCGAGGTTTCAGAGGAGATTTTTCCGGGTCTCTTCTGAGAAATATTAATAAACAACTAAATAAAAACTAAATAAAAAATAAATAAAAAAACTGAATAGCGCTCTCATCTGTGGCCACCGCCGACCTAAAGCCGGCAGCGACACCCCTTCCCCGGTGTCGCTTTCGTTAGATCCGTCGGCCGGCGGTGACCAGAGATGAGAGATGAAAATAAATGTAAAAGAAAAACCAAGCAAAGCCAGTTAAGAAAAGGGGGAGTGTATGAACGATGCAAGCACGCAACATATTTCAGTAATGCTTGATCGCTGTCTCGAATTACTCTCCCCGACAACTTTATTAAACCAAGCGCCAGTTATTGTTGATTGCACCCTTGGTCTAGGTGGACATACAGAAGCTCTTCTAGAAAAATTCCCAACGCTTACCGTTATCGGAATAGATCGCGATCCCATTGCGCTGGAACGCGCCTCTGCGCGCCTTGCTCGATTTGGAGATCGCTTCAAACCAAACCACGCCATCTTCGACCGCATCGCCGAAGTAGTTGCTAGCCATGGGTTTGAAAAGGTAAATGGAATTCTCTTCGATCTTGGTGTCTCATCAATTCAACTTGATGAGGTAGATCGCGGTTTCTCATACTCGCAAGATGCGCCACTAGATATGCGCATGGATCGCTCTCGCGGCATCACCGCGTCTGAGATAGTAAATAACTACGCACCAGGTGCGCTAGTAAAGATTTTGCGCACATTCGGTGAAGAAAAGTTCGCAACTCGGATCGTTGAAAATATCGTTAAAGCTCGCGCTAAAGCTCCACTTAACTCAACGCACGAGTTAGCCGCGCTAATTAAAGAGAGCATTCCAGCGGCGACTCGTCGTACCGGCGGCAACCCAGCCAAGCGCACTTTCCAGGCGCTTCGCATTGAAGCCAATGACGAGCTAGGAGCAATCACTCGTGCTCTGCCAATTGCACTTGATTTATTAATGGTTGGTGGACGCGTTGTCGTGCTCTCATTCCATTCTCTCGAAGATCGTATTGTTAAAGAGATATTTGTAGAACGTTCAACTTCAAAGACTCCACGCGATCTTCCAGTCGAACTTCCAGAATTGGCCGCCAAGTTTGCTTTGGTCTCGAAATCAGGGGAAACACCTTCCGATCAAGAGCTCGCCAATAATCCGCGATCTGCATCAGTGCGTTTGCGCGCAATCGAAAGGTTGGCCGCGTAAATGGCACTTCAACATTCCGCTGCAGTTCGCGCACCTCGCCAAAGATTGGCAGATAAATCAGCCGAGATATTTTTAAAGTTAGTTCCAAATGTTTCGGATGGAGCGCAAGCCACACATCGATTCTTCGCCATATTCCTATCTGCCGTAGCCGGAGTCGGATTCCTGATTCTGCTAATCGTAAATATCTTGCTTGCCCAAGATGCATTTACGCTCTCGGAATTAAAATCGGAGGCGAAGATAGTTGCCGATGAACGCGAGGCAATTAACCGCCAGATAGATCGTGTCTCGTCTCCATCAGCCCTTGCCAGGAAAGCAACTGAATTAGGAATGCATCCATCAGATTCGCCGGTATTTCTAAATCTGGCAGCAGATGAGCAAGCCGTTGCTAATGGAGAGGTTGCTCGTGGGTAATTTAAATCTATCCAACTCTCGTATTCGTACGCTTACTATCTTTATTTTGATCTTCTTCTTATTCTTCGCCGCTCGTTTAATTCAAATTCAAGCTATTCAGGCAAGTGATTATCGAGCCAAAGCAGCCAATGAAATGGAATCTACCCGTGCCATTCCTGCTGCGCGTGGAGAGATAACCGATATAAACGGGGTAGCTTTTGCGCGAAGCGTCTCAGCGATAAATATTGTTGTAGACCAAACACTCGTTACTAACGCACCAGCTACCGCTAATTTCGCAGCGCCCATCCTTGGCATGACCGAGGCTCAGGTGCAGAGCGCGATTTCTGGGACAAAGCGTTATTCCATGGTGGTAAGAAATGCGCAGCCGGCAATGTGGCGCGATCTAAGCGATGCGATTGATTCACATAACGCAAACCTGACTAAAGAGAACTTCGATAAGCGAATTCTGGGATTCTTTGCAGAACGAAATTACATCCGCGAATATCCATCCGGATCTCTTGTTTCCTCTCTAGTCGGTTTTGTTCGCCAAGATGGGATTGGTGCGACCGGACTGGAATCCAGTATGAATTCCTTGATCTCGGGAACCGATGGCAGATATTCATATGCACAAGGACTCGGTGCAGAAATTCCAGGTTCGCAAAATGAAATTGTTGCGGCGAAGAAGGGCACAACTGTTCGGTTAACTATTGATCGAGATGTGCAGTGGGTAGCGGCTAACGCGATTCAAGAAGCGGTAAGCAAGGCGCAAGCCGCTAGCGGAACTGTAATTGTGATGAATCCTAAGACTGGTCAGATTTTGGCACATGCAACCGCACCAACCTTTGATCCAAATAACACTAAAAGCGTTTCGCCTTCTTTAATGCGAAATCCATCGGTTCAAGATGTTTATGAACCTGGTTCAACCGGCAAGATTATGACTCTGGCAGCCGCGCTGGAAGAGAAGAAAATAACTCCTGAAACAGTTTTAACAGTTCCATATGCAATTAAGCGTGGGGGAGATATTTTCCACGACCACGAGCACCATCCAATTCAACACTTAACAGCTTCTGGAATCTTGGCGGTTTCATCAAACACCGGAGCAATCCAAATCGGTGAAATGCTCCCTAACAACACTCTCCATGACTACCTCGCTAAATTCGGTATCGGATCTTCAACTGGTTCTGGTCTGCCAGGCGAGTCCAAAGGTCTTTTCCGTGATGTTAGCGATTGGTCAGGAACTACTGCGCCAACCGTTGCTTTCGGACAGGGTTATTCAGTAACGGCGATGCAGGCAACTAGCGTCTTTGCAACCATTGCAAATGATGGAGTCAGAGTTTCTCCGACAGTCATTGCTGGAACCAGTGATTCATCTGGAAAGTACACCGCATCTTCTTCGCGAACCAATCAAAGAGTCGTGAGCCCTGAAACCGCGCAACAACTTCGCATCATGATGGAATCAGTTGTCTCCGCTCAAGGAACTGCACCTAGCGCTGCAATTCCTGGATACCGCGTAGCAGGCAAGACTGGTACAGCGATGCGTTATGACTCGGGATGCGGTTGTTATAGCGGTTACACCGCTTCATTTATTGGTTTTGCTCCCGCGGATGCTCCCAAATACGTAGTCAGCGTAACCATTCAAGATCCAAAGGGCGCTCACTATGGTGGTTCACTTGCAGGACCAGTATTTAAAAAGGTGATGACTTTTGTTCTTCAATCAGAGCATGTTGCGCCAACAGGAACAAAAGTCATGCCAGTTGCACTTACACAGAGTGAACTGCGCCAGAAGGAACGCAGCGCTGCAGCGACCACCACTCAAGCGAGTTTAAAGAGCAGATAATGAGACCATTTAGCCAGAATACTTTGAGCTTAGCGAAAGTTGCTGGCGCGGTTTCTGCAACCTCTGACTTATCGGTTGCCGAACTAGAGCAGATTCAAATTTCTGGAATTACCCATAACGACTCTCAAGTCGAAGTGGGCGATTTATTTATCGCAATCGCTGGCTCCAATCGCCATGGCGCTGAGTTTGCTGAAAGTGCAATTGGTAAAGGCGCGGTCGCAGTACTCACGGATGCCCAAGGCGCAAAGCTAGTAAAAGGCGCTCCAGTTCTGGTCGTTAGCAATCCACGATATGTGGCAGGTGTGATTTCAGCGCTTTTCTACAACGAGCCAATGCGTGATCTAGCGAGCATCGGAATTACCGGAACTAACGGCAAGTCGACTGTTTCAACCTTGCTCTATCAAATTTTTGAAGCTGCAGGTCGTGATTGCGGGCTGATCGGAACTATTGAAACGCGCATAGGTAAAGACTCGCTAGCAAGTTCTCGAACAACGCCTGAGGCTACTGAATTACAGGCGATCGCTGCGACTATGCGAGAGCGACATATGCGTCATTTGGTAATGGAAGTCTCGAGCCATGCAATTGCACTAGATCGCGTGCGAGGAGCACATTTTGTATTTGTGGGCTTTACTAATCTAACTCAAGATCATTTAGATTTTCACGGTGATATGGAGAGTTACTTTGCTGCTAAAGCAGCTCTCTTTACCTTTAACTTTGCCGAGCAAGCGGTCATTAACATAGATGATCCATATGGTGCAAGACTAGCGGCTTCCACTGAGCTACCAGTCATTTCGCTTTCGCGCTACAACCACAGTGCAACTTGGCACTTCACCGATGTTGATGCATCAGGAAAATTAGTTCGCTTCAAGTTACGCGGCTCTGGTGGAATTCTTATCGAATCATCAACTAAGTTACGCGGTGGATATAACTTAGATAATCTATTAATGGCGATTGCGATTGCAGTTGAATCTGGCGTAGATCCAATTGATGTTGCAGCAGCGATTCCTAATCTGCCGGGTGCTGCCGGTCGATTAGAAGAAGTAAATGTTGGGCAACCATTTAACGCGATTGTGGATTATGCACACACTCCAGATGCGGTAAGTAATGTCTTGCAATCTGTTCGCGAATTTACCAACGGTAGGGTAATAGCAATATTGGGGTGCGGGGGAGACCGTGACTCTGGGAAACGCCCGATAATGGGTAAAGCGCTGCTTAGCGGTGCCGATGTAGCAATATTTACCAGCGACAATCCGCGTTCGGAAGATCCGAAAGAGATTTTGAAGCAAATGGTGCAAGGCGAAAAAATATCTGAACCATCACGAGTTATAGAAGATCGTAAATCAGCGATTGAATATGCCATATCCATCGCACAAGTTGGCGACACGGTTATTGCCCTTGGTAAAGGCCATGAATTAGGACAAGAAATTTCCGGAATTAAAGCGCCATTTGATGACCGAGTGGAATTGGCCCAGGCGATTGCGGGGGTCAAATGATTAATTTAGAGGCAGCAAAGATCGCAGAAATCGTGGGCGGAAAGCTAATTGGATCGGATGTAACTGTCACCGCCGCCCCAGTCTTTAATTCAAAAGATGCGGTTGCGGGATCGATCTTCTTGGCGTTACCAGGAGAAAAAGTAGATGGACATCAATTTATAGCAGAGGCTTTCGCGCGCGGCTCTGTACTCGCCTTTACAATCCAGGAAGTTCCCGAAAGGTGCATAGTTGTTGAAAACGTTTTAATTGCTCTAAATCGTCTCGCTTCATATGTGCGAGCATCTCTACCAAATTTAAAGGTTGTTGCGCTAACAGGCTCGCAAGGTAAGACGACCACCAAGGATTTGCTAAACCATATTCTTTCAACAGTTGCGCCAACGGTTGCTCCTGCTGGGAATTTCAATAATGAACTCGGTGCTCCGATAACCCTCTTGCAATGTGATGCAAAGACTAGATTTTGTATTTTAGAGATGGGCGCCCGGCATATTGGTGATATCGCCGTCCTATGCAAAATGGCTACCCCAGATATTGGTGTGGTGCTTAAAGTTGGATCTGCTCATATTGGTGAATTCGGTTCGGCCGAAGCTGTGGCGCTGGCAAAATCAGAGATGATCTCATCGCTACGCGATGAGGCGGTGGCAGTGCTAGGTCAATATGACAAGTTCACAATTGAGATGAAGTCACTTCACAAGGGCAAGATAATTACTTTCGGCGAAACACCCAAAGCCGATGTGCGCGCTACAGATATTGAAATTCGCGAGGGGCGCCCTCATTTCGATCTGGTTACACCAGCAGGACGTGCTGCCGTTGGCCTGCGTATCGCCGGCATTCACCAAGTTGCAAATGCGCTAGCAGCAGCGGCGATCGCAACCAATCTTGAGATCTCAATCGAGGTAATCGCCGGTGCACTCTCGACTGCCGAACTAAATAGCAAATGGCGTATGGAGATCCATGAGCTTCAAGGATTAGTTTTAATCAACGATGCTTATAACTCTAGCCCTGAGTCGGCGGAGGCTGCGCTTCGCACCTTGGTTCTATTTGCGCAAGAGCGCGGCGGTCAATCTTGGGCATTCCTAGGAAAGATGCATGAACTCGGCGCGTCATCACCACAACGCCATGCCAGCCTTGGCACCCTTGCGTCAGAGTTAGGAATTGATCATCTGGTCTGTATCGGCGCTGATGAGTACGCAGCGGAGTTAAAGGAATCAAGTCAGATATCTGTTCACAAGTTTACTAATTTTGAGCAAGCTCAATCCTTGGTAGGCGAGATGAGCCAAGGGGATGTTCTTTTGGTAAAAGCCTCTAGAGCAGAAAAGTTTGAAATGCTTGCAGAATTGATAGCGAAAAGTTGGAGCGAAAGAAGCGTTGGGGGAGAGAGTTAAATGAAAGAAATTCTGATTGCGGGGGCAATTGCGCTCTTTCTCTCCCTTTTCGGTACTCCTGCGCTAATCCGTGGCTTAGCTCGCCGTGGCTATGGTCAAATAATTCGTGATGACGGTCCTTCCTCGCATCACACAAAACGCGGAACACCAACTATGGGTGGAATTATTATTATCTTTGCTTCTGCACTTGGATATTTCATTGCTCACTTGATCACACAGAACACAGTAAGTACCTCCGCTTTACTTGTCCTGGGACTAATGGGCGGGCTTGGCTTCGTCGGCTTCGTTGATGATTGGTTAAAGGTTTCAAAACAGAAATCTCTCGGCTTGAATGCGAAGCAGAAAATTCTCGGCCAAGTAATCATTGCTGCGACATTTGCCTATCTTGGAATTCACTTTCCAGATCGCGATGGCTTAACTCCTATCTCGCAGAATCTTTCGACAGTTCGTGATACTTCAATTGCACTGGCAACAGTCCTAGTAATTATCTGGGTAGTTTTAATGGTTACCGCTACCAGTAACGGAGTAAACCTAACTGATGGTTTAGATGGACTTGCAACCGGTGCAGCGGTGATGACATTTATCGCCTTCATCTTGATTGGAGTTTGGGAATTCGGCCAGAGTTGCGCAGTCGCTCCTGGCGCAAACTGCTATCTAGTTAGAGATCCACTCGACATCGCAGTTCTATCGGCCGCACTTGCCGGCGCATGTGCTGGATTTCTCTGGTGGAACGCTTCGCCAGCAAAGATCTTCATGGGCGATACTGGATCGCTCGCCCTTGGTGGCGCACTTGCCGGAATAGCGACCTCACTTCGTATTGAGCTGCTACTTATTCCACTTGGTGGCCTATTCGTAATTATTAGCGCATCTGTAATTTTGCAAGTTTTGTATTTCAAACTTTCCGGCGGCAAAAGAATTTTCAAGATGGCTCCACTCCAGCATCACTTTGAGCTAATGGGTTGGGGTGAAGTAACGATTGTTCTGCGCTTTTGGATAATTGCAGGTCTGTGTGTCGCAGCAGGGCTGGGTCTCTTCTATGCCCAATGGGTTGCTCAATAAAGTAGATGGCCCATGGCGATTAATTTAACTGGAAATAGAGTCTTAATTCTGGGCGCTGGGGTAACTGGGATTGCTGTGGCTAAGTCGCTGCGCCAAAAAGGCGCGCTCGTCGAATTTGCTGATGATCAAGTAACTGAGCTTGAAGGATTTACGTTGCTAAAACCAGAGCAAGTAACGGTGACAGATTACGAATTCGTAGTCGTATCGCCTGGTTGGAAAGAGAGCCATCCATTAATCGCGAAAGCAGTTAAATCCGGAATTCGCCTGGTAAATGAAATTGATTTAGCTTGGTCATTTAGAGCCGAACTAGTTCCAGGGCAACGTTGGATAGCGCTGACTGGAACCAACGGTAAGACAACAACTGTGGAGATGGCGGCGGCGATGTTGCGCCAGGCTGGAATTTCGGCGGTGGCGTGTGGAAATGTGGGAACTACGGTAATCGAAAGCGTCGAGAGTATCGAGAAGTATGAAGTTTTAGTCTTAGAAATATCTTCCTTTCAATTGCATTGGTTAAAGGAGGCAAGTTTTGTAGCGTCCGCAATATTAAATATTGCTCAAGATCACCTTGATTGGCATGGATCTTTTACTGAGTACGCGCGCGTCAAAGCTTCGATCTTGAATCGTTCTTCAACTGGAATCTTTAACGCCGCGGATCCTGAAGTTGTAAGTCAGGCGGCGCACTGGCAAGGCCGCAAAGTTTTCTTCACGCTTGATACTCCTGCTCCAGGTGAAATTGGTGTAGTCGAAGAGTTGCTAGTCGATCGCGCCTTCGTTAGCGATCCGCAAGAAGCGGCTATGTTGGCCGAACTAATTGATGTGAAGCCGACTGTTCCACATAACGTGGCGAATGCGCTGGCAGCGGCAGGATTGGTTAGAGCGCTAGGAGTTCAACCGGAGGCGATTCGCACTGCACTTCAAAATTTTTCTCCCGGCCGACATCGAATCGAAGAAGTTGCGGCGCACAATGGGGTTACTTGGATCAATGATTCCAAAGCCACCAATCCTCACGCTGCGGCGTCCTCGCTACTCTCTTCGCTCTCTTCGATTTGGATCGCTGGCGGTCTAGCAAAAGGTGCAGAGATGGGCGAGTTAATCTCTCTTTGTAAATCTCGGATTAAGGCAGCGATATTGATCGGTGCTGATCGAGAACTAATTGCGAAAGAACTGCGTGAACAAGCCCCTGATACTGAGATTGTTTACGTAGATCCGCCAGATACCTATCAAAAGGGCGGCACTGATAATTCATTGATGGAAGCGGTAGTTAAAGCTGCAGCCGAACGAGCAACGCCTGGCGACACGGTATTAATGGCTCCAGCATGTGCATCAATGGATCAATTTATCTCCTACTCCGATCGCGGAGATAGGTTCGCTGCTGCAGTTAAGAAAGTAATGCAATGACCACTTCCTCAAAATTCCTCTCTAAGCCGGTTAATAATTTCTACATCCTGGCTGCAAGTTCCATTTCATTATCGATTATTGGCCTGGTCATGGTCTTTTCGGCATCATCAATTCACTCGTTGGATACCAAGGGCAATGCGGTTGCAATCGTCTTACGTCAATTTATCTTCTTTGTACTTTCAATTCCGCTTGCTATCTATCTCTCACAACGTTCACTTGCCCAATGGCGAATTCTGGCGCGCTTTGGATTATTGCTCTCTGTTTTAATTTTGACGATTTTGCAAATTCCAGGTGTTGGAAAGACTGTCAATGGAAACACCAACTGGATCGCTCTTGGCTTCGTAGATGTGCAGCCAAGTGAGATTGCGAAATTCTTATTAATTTTGTGGGCTAGTTATATCTTGGCTAATAAAGAACGCGCTGGTAAAACGCGGGTAAATGTCTTCGCCTTGATTGCTCCAGGTTTTATGGTTGTACTAGCGCTGGTGATGGTGGGTCATGATCTGGGTACTGCATGTGTAATTGCGGCAATATTGGGCGGACTCTTGTTTGTTTCAGGTATTGAACTGCGCTTACTTGGAACTATGGCGGCAGTTGGTGCACTCGCACTTGCTGGACTTATTGCTACCGCTGGATATCGCGCCCAACGTTTCTTAGTGGTTTTTGATCCCTTTGCTGCAGATCAATATAAGAACGCTGGTTGGCAACCAGCCCATAGCCTTTTGGGTTTGGCATCCGGCGGAATTTTTGGCGTTGGCTTAGGTGGCAGTCGACAGAAGTGGGGAAATTTAGCCGAAGCCCATACCGACTTCATCTTTGCGGTAATTGGTGAAGAACTCGGATTGCTTGGAACGCTGGCTGTACTTGCACTTCTTGCAGCGCTGATATTTTCGATATTTAAAATCTCACTTCGTTGTAAAGATCCAATGTCTCGCTACGTTGGTTCGGGAATTGGTTGCTGGATTACGGTGCAAACAGTTCTTAACGTTGGATCAGCAACTAGCGTTCTTCCTGTGGTTGGCGTGACCCTTCCCTTTGTTTCCTATGGTGGATCCGCTCTTATCTCTTTGTATCTTGGCCTTGGTTATGTATTTGGAAGCGCGTTGCGTGACCCAGAGGTAAAGAGCGAACTTCATAATGCGATAGAACGGCGTAGATTACGCACACCATGAAAATTGTTCTTGCAGGTGGTGGCACCGCGGGCCATATCGAGCCAGCATTAGCTGTTGCGCGAGCCTGGCGCCAGAGCCATCCGCAAGATCAAATTGAATTTTTAGGATCAAAGTCTGGATTAGAAACGGTTTTGGTTCCGGCTGCCGGATTTCACATTTCATATATTTCGAAAGTCGTTATCCCTCGAAAAATTTCCTTCTCACTATTTTTTGCACCTACAACTTTGACTCGCGCGTTTCTGGAATCTCGGAAAGCGCTAAATGGGGCTGATCTATTGGTCGGATTTGGCGGCTATGTATCGGCCCCTGCCTATCTCGCGGCGCGATCGCTAAATATTCCAATCGTCATCCATGAAGCAAATGCCAAACCTGGATTAGCCAATCGACTCGGTGCGATCTTTACGCAATTTCTGGCAGTGGCTCAGCCAATCTATGAAGGTAGATTGAGTAAAGCTTTAATAACTGGCCTGCCATTACGCAGCGATGTAGCCAAAGCGGTCCGAGAGAGTTCCAATGACTGGACTGCGGCGCGGAAAAAAGCCAAGAGCGCTCTCGGGTTTAATGCTGACTTACCAGTAATCGCTATCTTCTTCGGTTCCCAAGGTTCGGTAGCTCTAAATAAAGTAATCGCGTCAGCTGTTCCTTCCTTGGCCAAGACTGGGGCGCAAGTGCTTCATTCATTGGGCAAGGCCAATCAACTGCCTGCAGCCACTGATATTTACAAGCCAGTTTCCTACATCGAAGATATGGCCACCGTTTATTTGGCCGCGGATTTGATTATCGCAAGAAGTGGCGCAGTTACCTGCTCCGAAGTCAACGCTCTCGGAAAATATGCACTGTTTATCCCACTAGCCATCGGCAATGGTGAGCAGAAAGTAAATGCCCGATTTGTTGTCGAGCAATCAAGAGGTGAAATTCTCGAGCAAGGAAAATTCAGTTCCGAATGGATCTCATCTAATATCCAGCGCCTGCTGCACAATAGCCAAATGGCTCCGAGTAACGGCAACGATTCCGATCTTGAAGCTAGCAATAAAATTTTGGCGCTCATGGAATCTGCGCTCTCGAAAGGCGCCAAGTAATGGCCACCGATATCTCAAATTGGACAGGACGACGCCTGCACTTTATTGGCATTGGCGGCGCCGGTATGAGCGGCTTAGCTCGTATCGCGTTATCACATGGGATTTATGTTTCGGGTTCGGATGCTAAAGATTCGAGTGTGCTTAGCGCTCTCCAGGCCCTTGGTGCGCAAGTCTGGCCAGAACATAATGCCAACCAAGTCGATGGCGCTGACTTTGTAATTTTTTCAACTGCAATCGCACCTTCAAATGTCGAATTAGTGCGCGCCAAAGAGTTAAACATTCCATTACTGACTCGCGCGCAAGCGCTAGCAACTTTAATGTCGCAATCACGCAGCGTCGCCGTCGCTGGCACACATGGAAAAACTACAACATCCTCGATGCTTACAGTCGCACTTCAATCTTGCGGACTAGATCCATCATTTGCAATTGGTGGCACGTTGACCGCGTCGGGATCTAATGCGCATAAAGGCACCGGTGACCTATTTGTCGCCGAAGCCGATGAATCCGATGGCTCATTCATTGAATATCACCCGTTCGCTGCGATTGTTACAAATATCGAACATGATCACGTTGATTACTTCATCAAGCCAGAAGATGTGACCAGCGCCTTTAACGCTTTTGCGGCAACGATTAGCCAAAATGGAGTCCTTGTTTATTGCGCTGATGATCAAGGCTCTGCGGCGCTCGGCACTAGTTCAGCCCTGCGAAGTGACATAGAAAAGATTTCATATGGAACTTCCGAGAGAAGTGATTTATTCATCGACTCGATAAATCTCCTGGCCTTGGGGTCAACTTCGCGAATCCTCTGGCGTGGTCGTTTAATTGGCACGCTCTCTTTGCAAGTACCAGGGCTTCACAATGTATTAAATGCTGGTGCAGCGCTAGCTATGGGACTTGCACTTGGAGCTACAGGGGCTGAACTCCTTGCCGGCTTAGCTAGTTTCCACGGTGCGGGACGTCGCTTCGAGCTAAAGGGCACGGTTCACGGGATTCGAGTAATTGATGATTACGGCCATCATCCAACCGAAATTACTGTAACTCTGACAGCGGCAAAACGTTATGCCGGTGAAGGTCGCGTTCTGGCGATATTTCAACCGCATCGCTATTCACGCACTCAAGCATTTATGAGCGATTTTTCGAAAGCGTTAGATATTGCCGACGAAGTTGTTCTTCTTGAAATATATGCCGCCTCCGAAAACCCGATCCCAGGAGTGAGCGCTGCACAAATAGTTACTGGAATGAAAAATGGCCACTTTATTCCAAATTTTATCGAAGCATCTGACTGGATTATTGAAAACGCCAAGCCAGGCGATGTGATCATCACCTTGGGAGCGGGGGATGTTAACTCCTTGGCCCCAATTATCTGCGACGGATTAACCCGCAGGTTTAGTTAGTTATGAAACGTCCGCCCAAGTATGCAGGTTTAATTTTCATTCTAGTTCTGATCTTCGGCGCTGGTTCGTACTTGCTTGGTTGGACGAGCGTATTTTCAGTAAGAAGTGTTTCAATATCTGGAGCGCCAACCCTGGAGAGTGAAGTTGCGGTATCCCGTGCCCTGCAAATAACTAAGGGGGATAAGTTGGCGCGACTTGATCCAAGAGCGCTCTCAAATCGAATGAAAACCTTTGATTGGATCGAGAATTCAAAAGTCTCGCGCAATTGGATCTCTGGGAAAATTTCTATTTCGATTAAGACCAGAACCCCTATCGCTCTCTACAGCGAACCAGGTAAACCTCAAGTTGCCCTTGATGCTTCCGGTAAAACGTTTGCAACACCTAGCGATGTTGCGAGCGGTTTACCTCGGGTTAGCGCCTCGTCCGTAGAAGGCGGTCTTGCAGCAATCAAACTCTTTACCGAACTCCCAAAGAGCTTCAGTGAAAAAATTGAGAGAATGAGCGCGGTCCGTGTCGATAACTTCCTTATATATGGAGAGTTTTCCGGACAACACTTGCGAATTATTTGGGGCGATGGCGCAGATACCGATCTAAAGGTTGAAGTAATTAACTCACTTATTGCTAGAGAAGAAAATAAGAATTTGCGAATGATTGATGTAAGCGCGCCTCATGCACCAATCGTCAAATAAAACTATTTCAACTGGGTAAAAAACTTTGAGTCGGTCTTTGCTTTCGCCTCTGTAACGCCATACGTTGCCCTCATTAAA
>Ga0214923_10001047_pt1 | contig 40235 bp, 42 predicted proteins | sample LL1510_MetaG_FD_177993 | JGI IMG/M metagenome (GOLD analysis project Ga0214923, IMG submission 177993) | Freshwater microbial communities from Lake Lanier, Atlanta, Georgia, United States - LL-1510 | ecosystem: Environmental > Aquatic > Freshwater > Lake | place: USA: Georgia | collected... | reverse complement strand
CTAATGCTAGAGTTGCTATTTCTACTGCTGCTGCTGCTACAGCTCGTGCCGAGGCTGCGGAGGCTGCTGCTGCTGCTGCTGCTACTGCTTCTGGTGCTGCTTCTGGTGCTCTTACTTCTGCTTCTGCTCCTGATTCTTCTAGTAGTCGTGCTGGTCTTCCTGGTGCTCCTGCTCCTGCTCCTGCTCCTGCTCCTGCTGCTGCTCCTGCTGCTGCTCCTCCTGCTGCTTCTGCTGCTGCTTCTGCTGCTCCTGCAGAATGCGAGCCTGTCAAATTTACAGATAAAGATAGTTTGGTGAAGAAAATTAAAGAATACATAGATAATACTTTAAAAGACAAGAAACATAATGATATTAAAATAGAAGAAGAAAAACTTAAAGAAATAGTTGGAAACATACCTGAAGGTTCTTATCTTTTATATTTACCAAAAAAAGAGGAGACTATAAGAAGTCTACTCTTTCAAACATTTAACTATACAGTAGATTCTATCTGTATACCCTTTAATGCTAGAGATGTCAAAACATTAGACATTAATATTGAAAAAAACAATGAGAATAAGATTAAAGTTAAAGGAAGAACTAATGGTGGTGGCGCTGGTGATATTACATTTTTAAATTACAATTTTACATTTAAATATCATAAAAATCCTCCATCAACTTCTGGCGGAAAACAAACATCAAAAAAGGTCAAAAGAAATTATACACAGAAAAAGCTAAAAGTACCAAAGAAGCAAGGTAAAACAAATACAGTGAAAAAATATAAGGTCGGAAAGCAGTCGAAGCAGTCAAAATAAAGGCATAACTGCAACATTGCATTCTTATCCATTTTCCATCAAAAAATCCATCCGTTTACACAATGAATGATAAATCTATGCGTAAACGCATAGATTTATCATTCATTGGTCTAAACCAGTTTTATTATATCCGGTTCTCTTTATCAATTTAGACCAACGGGCATTTTTAAATGCCCAGCAGTCTAATATACTGTAAGAGTAGATAATTCTATGAATTCAAATAATACTATCAGACAAGAATTTATAGATATTCAAAAGCGTATAAATAGGGTTGTTGCAAATAGCAACAAAAATCAAAATTCCTTTGAGTGCAAAGTTAAACCAATTAGTGGAACAAAAAATTTTAATACAAATCTCACAAATAGTATTGAAACATTTCTAAAAGAAACATATGATATTAACTATAACACAACAGTAATGGACAAATTAGAAACCCAACTTCGTACTAGATATAATACAAGTAATACAAGTAATACAAGTAAAAAATATTATATTCTATTTCCAAATGTAAAGCCTACAATTATTCAAAATGGTCCATTATTTTATTCTTTATATTATGGAATGGATGAGAAATGCTTAGATAGATTTAACAGAGAGAAAATAAAAAAAATTAAAATTACATTTATTATTCACAATCTAAATCCAGACCAAGATTCCGTGAATATACATGGAAAGATTATACATGGTCAGATTGGAGGCAACTATGACCAGAGATATGGTGCAGAAACATTTGATTTTTATTTGTTAGAGGGACTTCATAATAATATTAAACAACGGCTTCCTAATAATCCACGAGTAAAACGGCAATTTTCCCAAAAACTACCACCTAAAACATCAGGTGGAAAGCGTTTATCAAGAAAATATAGAATTAAAAAGACATACAGGAAAAAGAGATACAATTTATAATTGTGTAAAAATGGCAAATATACTTCATTCCCTATAGAATCTAAAACCGCAATGTACTCCCTTTCTTCACCAGAATATCCATCAAGAAAATGATGAATATTCCGCTCGAAATAAACATAAGCAATTCCGAAGTCACCTGCTCAGGCGACGACTGGGACATATCATCCAGCCGTGCCCATAGTTTATCCAGCTTCCTCATAATATCATTATTGCTCGTATCCAGCCTCTCATGCGGTTGATAATATTGCCCACCAGGTGGTGGTAGTTTTTCAATAAAAGAAGTCTGTGCACCACTTGGTGTAAGAGGCTTCCAAAACATATTTACAGACGGATTCGGGAGTGTACTTGCGGTGCTGGAGCCCGCCCGAGCCACTCCTGCATGTTCAAATGCTGTTAGGAAATCAGGTTGCAAACGATAATCTGGCTGATCCTCGATATAATCTGCAAATCCATCACTATCAGGATCCGCCCCAAAGAATGATTTACGACCAGGAAGCGCTTTTTGTGACTGAGTGATTCCTGGTACATTGAGAGGAATCTGTGACCGTGCATAATCACCTTTCGGATCACCGTCATTCCTTGGAACAAAGGGTTCAAGTGAGCCCTGGGGTGCTTCAACCGGTACATGTTCCCTTAAACCAGTGGCCGGATTCATTGCAGGTATATCAGGTAGCTTATTGAGTTGTTGGCGATCTGGGTCTTTATCCGTTATATCCAAATAGACCGCTGGTGGACCCTTGCAACGTTTCGCTTTTCGCCGTTCCTCTTTTCTGGCGGCTCTCCCTGAATAATCATTTGTACATCCCGGGGAAGGGGTTCCCGCAATGGATTGAAAGGCATCATCCAAAGCGCAATAGTTCATCGCTTCTACTACCTTTCTCTGTCAAAATTATGCTCTATTAGTCTCTCGCTAGAGAACCTATCAGTAGTTAGAATAGGATGTCCCAGATTGGTGGAAGATTAGTTAGCTCATTCCAACTCTTTATAACAAATCTTGATTCCCCCGCAAAACTCATTTACGGTTTTATAATTGTGTTAGTCATTGTATATTCATCTATCATTCCAAACGAATACAGGGTATTTGCTGATTCTGCCCTTGGTCGTGTCTTTGCTCTAGCAATTGTATACGGTATTGTTGAATCCCTCGGATGGATATACGGTCTATTAACTGCACTGGCATTTCTACTAGTTCTCAACGGTGCACCCCGATTCTCAATCCAAGAGGCATTTGATGGGGGTGGCGCTGTTACTGAGAAGAAGATCGTTGGTACACGGTGGTTTGTCGAAAAAGTACTCGGTGAGCGCCCCAAAAAGATTGCCACTGACCGAGTCACAACAACTGCAGTTGAAACATAGAAGTAAATTGTTTAGTCGGGAATCATTAGAGATGCAGTCGTCGTGGCCATCATTCTTAGCGTTTCATAGTACTACGGATGGCATTTTTCGGGCAATTTCCGTACTTATTATCGGATTCGTTATTGTAAGATATAGTACAATATTTGAGGAGGAATACACACAAAAACTGACGGATTTATATGTTCATCCTTGGTGGAGAATCCTAGTGGTTTTACTGGTACTATCCGCTGCCATCTGGTGTCCTCGTGTTGGTATTCTAGTTGCACTGGTTGCATTCTTTTATTTGAGCGATATGAATACGCTCATTACACCGTTTAGTGATTTTTAGACCGTTACAATTGAATGCTGCACTAATTTCCTTAAAAATGCATAGGATGAGTCTTCCGGCTACGATGGCAGCTCCAATTGCATCGGCAGTGGCATCTATTAGCCCACTCGATGCTTTTTTTCAAATATTCAATACAAATCCCTATTTTATTGGGTTAATGATGTTTATCTTGAATATTGGGGGTCGTTTCATAACCTTAGAAGTTACCAAAAAGCAAGAGCAATTCCTACAACACCCCTGGGTTAGAAGAGTCCTTATCTTTACGGTGCTTTTCGTTGCAACTCGTAGTATAGGAGTCGCATTCTGGGCAACTGTCATATTTGTACTCTTTTTAGGATATCTCTTCAATGAGAACTCTGCTCTATGTCTATTTGGACAAACTGGTCGAGCCGGTTCAAAATGTGGAGCAGACGCACCCAAGCCAGGTGAAGAAATGACACCCGAAGAAAAGGAAATTCTCCAACGACTCAGCTCCAAAGCGCAACGATATCAGACTGGTGGAACTTCGGGTACATCTGCATCAGCCAATAAAAATCCCCAACAATCTGCGCTTGAGAAATCAATCAAAAATATTCACAGCAATCCGAATATAAAAGATACAGGTGCGCCGGCCGATGAAGAAGACGATGTACTACATACCGATATCTATGCTGCGAATTTATCTCTTCTTCGCAACTAAAAACTCCTTGTAGGCCTTCATCGCATTCCGCATTCCTGGTGTTTGATATTTATGATACTTTGCTCGATAATACATGGTTTGTGCTACTTGTCTAGCCTTCGAACGACTGACTCTGCGTAGCCGTTGTATTGTATTTCTTGCCTTTTTGCGGGTGCCGTAGCCTGCTCTTATAGCAGGTGGTTTGACTGCATTATCAAATACGCCCATTCTACGGATACTGGATGTAAATTTATAATCCAGATGGCAGTTTCAGATCACATCACGATTTATTATTGTTATTATTATTATTAGTGTATATCATAATAATAATAATAATAAATATTTTTTAGACTATTATAATTTACTATACATTTACAGATTCAGTGTCATTGTATTTGCAACTGGAATCTGTGCTTTCCTGCGTCCTCTGCGTTGATTCGTAGCACCAGTTCGCACACTCTCTAGATCTCCAAGGCCATCATCTTGTTGCGAATGAATACTTGCGATTTCAGATACGACCTGCTTTGCCGGTTGTGGATTGAATACCGATGGTGCAGGTGGAATACCCAGAGGATTTAGCTCCATATCCGCAGCACGAACTTCCTGGAAGGTCTTGAGAATGTCATCCACACCTGATGGCCCTTTCATCTCCCGCCTCGGTGCGGATGGAGCGTTCTGCGCTGCCATACTCTGAGGCATTTGTGGCATTGGTGGGCTTTGACTCATTCCATTTGATGCTTGATAGAATACTCCTGGACCTTGTTGCTGCATTGGCTGCATTGGCTGCATTGGTTGCGGCATTTGCTGCCCCATTGCAGCCCCCATAAAGTTGCCAAATCCTGGTCCCGCTTGTTGTGCTGCCGCTGTTGCAAACTGTTTCGCTAATTGCGGATTGTTTTTGAGTAGATCACCCATGTCCATATTTCCAACCTTGGAACGGAAAAAGGAATTGCTCATATGGAACATAAATCCACTTCCTACAAGGGAAATAAGCAGTTTCGCTTCAGGTGGCATTGTACCACGACCCTTGTACTTATCATATAACTCCTCAAAGACCTCGTCAAAGTCCTCAATATTCTCGTGGACTGACTCAGACCAGCCATCGAGCTCCCAGTCAAATGGGTCGAATTTCTTGTTTAGGAACTCGAACCCTGTCACTGCACCCATGAGGCACTGACGCTGAAACCGAATAGACCCTTCCAGGTTCTTCGCATCCACCAGACGATCATACTCGAGTTGAATCTCATCCAGTGAATTGTCCATCGAAAAGTGTTTTGTCAAAGTGTAGCCCTTTGACTCCAAGCGGTTCAACTTGTTAATGAGATCAATCTTCTTCTTTCGCTCTTCCTCTGGACTGAGCTTTGTTGCATGTGCCAGGTTAATAGACGGCCCTGTTGCGGTCTGGTCATTGCTAAATACTTGCCCCATATTGCCTCCATCGGATGCATGATTCACCGTTATTTCAGGGAGTGTACTGGCTCCCGTCGGAATATCAAACGAAATTGCCTCAAGGGGCTCGAGGGATCCAATTCCAATATCCTTAATCGGTTCGAGAATGCTCACGCTCTGGGTTTGTTCAGAGCCCGATGATTGAGCCGGACGGGATGTAACCCTGGTATTGGAGAGAAGACTGGCACCGAAATCATCTCCAAGTTCCTCACTACCCAGCTCAATTACATTACCAACATTTGAACTTAGATCGGATGAGCCCATATTCTCAACAAAACTCTGCATATCACTGATTGTTACACTTGGGCCGCTCATATGTCTTTCAGATTCAATGGTTTTTTAAGCAGGGAAAATGACGCATATAGAGTAATCAGAGCAATACAGAGCCCGAGGACGGCTCCTGTCACTATTTGCTCAATAGTATGACAGTGTTTTACATATCTTGATGCCATAACTGTAATTGCATATGCACATAATAGAAATCGAATGAGAATATTCTTTGTCTGGAAGATGTAAAAGATGGCAAAAAATAATACTATTGTACTGTGCGAAGAGGGCATACCTGGTTTTCCTTCTTGATTGCCATTATTACACCACATATTACAATTCATTGCACCTTTTGGTCGAGGATTTGAATCCCCAATCAGAAAATGCTTAATTGATTCCGAAATAAATAGAGTGAATACCATTCCTAGAAATCCAAATAGGTGGGTTTTATTTTGCGTTATGCCGTACAGAATGAGTGGAATTGTAAATAGTAGTGTGACCGATGCAGATAGGATATCCCATGCAGTCCATACAATTGGTGCAGTCCATGCCATTATTCGTAACTACTCCTATTGCACAAGTTCTATTCCTGATAGCTCCTTCATCATTCTAGACCAACGGGCATTTAAAAATGCCCGTTTGCCGCAGGCCGCTGCGTATTTCTAAACAAGATTCAAGCCTATTTTGCCTTTGGCGAAATTTGCTTATTGCCTGTTTGAAATACCCAGCGGCCTAAGGCTACTACAGGAATACCATTCACATACATACCGTAGTTTTTACACCTTTTGATATGATTGTTAGGTGAAATCCACGCACATACACAACGCATCTGCCATATCCGACCGCTTTTTCGAATTCTGCCAGGCCTTGTATTGGTCTCCGCATATAATTTTATCCGAATCAAATAATTCTTTTAAGCGTTCCTCAGATTTGTTCTTGCGTTCCGTATATCCCTCATCACCTTTTTTCGCATCCGCTACTTTCTTTTTTGCGTGGACTAAATGATACTCAGGTGTCTCGCTATTTGCGAGAAATTTCTCTCTCAGTGTGGCAAATAGTAACACTTGGACGGATTTCATATGCGGATTCTTAAAGGCCGGTTGATTTTCGAGCAGAACATGAGTTGATTTCGTAAACAATGGCCATTTTTCATTTACAAATTTTCGAAGCGCATCGTGAATAACTTCAAGCGTCACCTTCGCAGCATTCTTTTGTTTTGGTTGCTCAAAATGAAATGTAAACTTTTTTCCGAGCAACTCCAATAAATCTGCATTTGATTTACCGAGCGTATCATCTCGCAAATCGTGCTTTTTAACAAGCTCTTTCAAAACCTTGTTTGTCGGCAGTTTCTTCTGATTGAGCTCTTCCAGGATTTGAAAGTTGCCTGGTATATGCCTTTTACAAAAAACCTTCTCACCCGCTTTATACGATGCCTTGATAGGGCACATAAAACAGTGGACTTCCTCCACGGGGTCGAGAATATTACAGTTTTCCAATGCGAGAACCTGCGTGCCATTTTCAAGAATACAGAATGCGAGGTTTTTGATTCCAATATCAAATGCGAGAACCTTTTTATAGGACATTAATATCTATATGATGCAGTTGGTTTATATTCTAGTTGGTACTATAATCTAATTTTTCAACAATTACGATTGATGAAAAATTAATAGAATGGTCTCTGTGGGTTTCGATCCCACGACCTCGGCCTACCTGAACATATGTTCATTACCATATAAATGATAAGGGCATATAAGAGCCACAGTCTACCAACTGACATAAGAGACCACCAGGGATTTCTCCCTATACAACCTGTTAGGTGGTGCTTTAAGTCCTGGAATAGACCTTAGAACACGCCCCGTGGCGAATTTCGTCCTCCCTCATAGTATTTTGTTAATCCAATATTCTTTCGATTATTACGAATCTCAGACATTGTTGGCTCGAATGAAAATGTTCCAAATAGTGCGGGTGCTTTTGAGTCCGCTCTCTCTACGCCGATTCCCGTTCGTAACCCTGTTTTGGTTACTTCCGAATAGAACGGTGTAGAATGAACGATATTTGCGGGTGGTGGAACGGTATTTGCTTGTGGAAGTGATGCACCTGTCCATTCAACCTGTCGTTTACGGGATTCCTCCATTACCGCATCTGCATGGTTAATCATCCAGAGCTTTGTATTATATTGTAGGGCTGGGCGGATATTCTTAGTACATTGGGGTCGATAGTCAGTTACCAGACGACCATCCTGCATCGGCCCTGCGTAGGCTGGATAACGGGCATCTCGGGCAGGATAAACATCTTTAACTGGTGGATTATTGATTCTTTTTGCTGCATTATATTCTGAGCCAAATGGCGGATTGTGGAATAAATTTGGTTGAGTATTTTTTGAAAATCCTCTGAGCTCTTCCATCTATCTCTATCCTGATTCGTGCTTTTATTGAGGGAATTGTTAAGCAGGTAGGCTAAGAAATGCTCCGCTTGTATCAAGAAAAGAACTAGCATTTGTGCCATTCGTACCGGGCTCAACCTTATCCGATGTTCTTAGTGCCTCAATGAGTGGGTTCTTCTTCATTGACCCAGCTCCTGTAATACCCCGTGTTTTTGCAAGAGCCTGGAGCTCTTTTAGTGCCATTGACTCATAATTAACAGATGCGGGCTTTGTGGCGGTGGTTACACTATTCTCTGATTCTGCAGTCACTGCATTTGATGGAGCCAATTTAGCGGGGACTGCATTCACTGCATTCACTGCATTCACTGCTTCGACTGCCTCGACTGCTTCGACTGCATTCACTGCATTCACTGCTTCCACTGCATTCACTGCCTCAACTGCCCCGACTGCATCCTTCTTTTCCATGGCCTCATCCAGAGTATCATACTCTTGTACAGCATCCGCAGAGTTGTCCTCATCAAACGGAGTATAGGTCTCCATTGTTGAATCCGTAGGAGCTTCCAGACCCGATGCGTTTACCGAGCGACCCCCAAAAACCGGTCGATGCTCATCGGCCGGTAGTTCCGTAAATGATTTGACTTCTGCGCTCATTTTGAGATCGAGTAGAATTGACTCCAGTAGGCTTATCTTCTGTTCGGCCTGTTGAATCCGTGTATATAGGTAAAGGGCAATAGAACCAAACAGTAGTACGAGAACTAATCCAACGGTCAGTGTGTCGCTCAGAGCACTCATTTCTGTAGTCCGATGGGGATTTAAGATTTTGGGTCGGGGCGCACTATGTGCGGTGGAGGTGCGTTAGAGCATACCATTTCTTCTCAGTAATTCATCAACACTACTTACCTTGCACACTCCCGCTTTCAATATATACTCAAACCGAATATCACCATTGCCATCCAGAGTTGCTGGACAGCACAGTCGTTGAATATCTTTATCAGCCGTGTCCACTAGTTCAAATAAATGTGTACTTATGACACTAATTATATTCGGCTTTGGCCAGAGCTTTCCGCAATAGATCTGGCATGACCGTAATGCATCAGGTGGATTCGTAGAATGATATAGCTCATCAATAAGTACAAGGGTTGAACCCTCTTCTTTAAGTGTCCCCGCTGTGAATTCTATTTCTCTTTCAAATCGGGACTTTGAGCCTGGGAGATCATCTGGTTTGAGGCATACGAGCATCTTTTGAAATGGTGTTAATGTTATAAATCCTGGTGCACATCCATACGTATGCGCAAGAAGTGCAGATGTTGCGAGCGAGCGAAGAACCGTCGATTTACCACCCTTGTTTGGACCCGTTAGAAGTGCATTCCTGTTCTCTTTAAATTTGACACTAATTTCTTTTCGTGTACTTATTGGTACTTGAAAATCAAAGGTGTTCTTCGCTTTGAAGATTGGAGTGGTGGATTGTACCCATTGAACGGAGTGTATATCTTTATTATAAGCGAGGCACATAATGACTTCGAGTGACCCAATATATTTGAGAGCGAGTTTGAAGTAAAAGGATTCGAGGACAGAGACAGCGGTTGCCTCTCTTGCATCGGATATACTGGGCAGTGGGCATCGGAAAAATGTAAAGCCGTGTGCATCGAGGAGTGCCTCAAGTTGCTCATAACGGTCTCGAAAGCGCAGAAGTTCGGTTCCGTGATTCACAATTATAGTGTCAATTGATTTGAGGTGCTTGTAAGTCCAATAGGGTTGAACGACACTTTGGAATATGGTTAATAATACTACACCCGATTGCTGTAGAAAAACGATGGGGGAAAATGTGGTTTTTGTTTCACTCGGTGGTCTCGAAAGAAATCCGATATTTCCTGTCATGATTGATTGAAGAATTGTTATATAATTGTTGAAGGTTATGGGGAGATTTAATCCAAACCGAATAATTATGTATGGTGCAATAAGTACCATTAGGGGGACGAGTAGTGAGAGGCCTGGGAGAATATAGACCCGAATACATGACCATACCGTTATGAGAAATGGTACAAAGTTAAGCGGTTTTAGAATCTGATTTTGGAAAATTAATTCATTATATGATTCTTTTTCGAGTGCGGAGTTTGTATGAAGAATAGTATTTAGACGCTTTTCCGATTCTGCAATTTCCGTAAATAGAGCCTGTGCATTTGTGAAAAAAGTGGGGTCTTTGTCAAATGCGCTCTTAAATCTCTGAAATCGGGAGCTGAATGACTGCAACCGTGCAGGGTTTGTCGTCCAATTATCGAATTTTTTTTTCAGACACTTTTTGGATGCGTTTGTTTGTAGTCCTATCCAATCTGCGAATTTATCCGAATCGATTATGGATTCGGAGGCACTCATTCTTATGACACAATGAGTAATTTAAGATTGCCATTAAAACACGTGGATAAATAAAATTGAATTCAGAAAGACCTTATATATTGGCTGTGTATTTCCAAGTTGAACTTAAACATTTATTTGATATTGAATACTATGACTTCGATCATTGCGGATATCCAAGTTGTCCGTTCCTTACGGAAGGACATCCGGGACTTAGTAGTCCCTGCAAACATTCTTAATGCAATTGAGACCATTCATACTTGTATTAAGAGTGGAACAGACCTTAATGGTTGGAAGAAAGTGGAGTGGCGAGGAGAAGCAGGCCGTCAGGCAGATGTATCTGCACGGGGTGGTGCAGGTTCTCGATCCAACTATGGTGGTGCAAGGAGTTCTGGTGATTCTCGATCATATGGTGGTGGTGGCAATGGTGGCACTGCCACTGGTGGCGGTGGTTTCCTATCCAATCGTCAGCATGCCTATGTTGAGCGCTCGGATCGTCCTGATAGTTATTCCTCACAGAATTCCTATCATCACGCATTCGGAACACGAACAAAGATTAATAATTCCAATAGAACTATGGGGAAAGTAGAACAAATACCTGCGAGTATTCCCCTCACAAATACAGTGGTAATGCCCACTGAATCAGTACCAACATCAGTACCAACATCAGTACCAGTACCAGCCCCAGTACCAGATGTAAAGCATACTGTTGACAATGAGGGATTCCGCATACCTCACCAGAAGTATGTAAGCAAATTTAAGAAGAGTTCCGAGAAGGTCGAGGATAAAATCCTCAATACAATCATCCTCGGCAAGCTCAATAAATTTAGTGAGCTCAATTATAACGAGATTAAGGAATTTATCACATACATCATTGACAGTGGTGAAACGGAAATGATTAAGTGCTTTATGAAGCTAGTCTTTGAAAAGGCAGCGAGTGAGGAGATGTTTTGCCCACTATATGCCAAACTTCTGAGCGAGCTAAGTGCACTTTACCCTGTTCTTCTAACCGAAATGGCCAACTTGTATTCCCAGTATATGGATATCTTTGAAGAGGTGGTTGAAACGACGGCTGAGAACTACAATGAGGTTTGCAAGCGAAATGTCGAGAAGAAATATCGGCGGGGCTACTCACAGTTCCTTGCAGAGCTCATTAAATACGATGTTATTAACAGTGACCTTTTGTACAAAACTATTGAGAAGATTACTACACAAATTGAGTTGAATAGCACAGTACAAGATGCAAAGAAACTGAATGAGGAATTTGCGGATTGTTTTATGAAGATTATGAAAGCTATTCCTGAGAAAGATAGGGATTCGCCCCTCAATGCAGAGATTCGTATGGCACTCAAGGGCAAAATCTTTGAACGGGTTCAACCACTCAGTATCAAAAACCCTGATATACAGGGTATTAGCAACAAGGCACGGTTTACACTGCTAGATATCTGTGAAATGATTAAGAAATCCTAGGTACATAGTAGAAATGGCTAAACGCATTCGTACGGCATTCGTCCCAAAAACAAAGAAAGCTATTCAGGGTCTGATGAAAAAAACTGTCAAAAATGGACAATATTTTTTCAAGAAAATGACGAAAAAGATCGATAATTATTTTTCTAAATCTATTCGGAGTGTCCGCAAGACACTCAAACGACGATAAACATAAAGTAAAATTGACTATGTGATTTTTTTGTTTAGACTTCAGAAACGAGATTTAAACAAGAATGAATTTTAATAATTTAAGTAGAATGCCAAGATATGAAAAACCAAAGAAAAAAGAGCGCCAAAAGCGTGTCCTAAAGCGTGCCGGAAAAGGAGACCGTGGGGATGATGATAGTAGTGTAGATAGTCGGGGCAATCTTCGCAATTTTATTGACTATGACTATTCATCCGATGATGATGACACCAGTTGTACATCTGTATCAACACCCGTGGAGAAACGCACTTCAAGGCCACAGCGTAAGGCAAAAGTAAAAGCCCAAAAGAAAATTACGAAAATGATGCAAAAGCAGTTAGCTCAAGAGGCTAAATGCATTGAAAAGAAGGAGCACAAGAAGGAGCAAAAGAAGAGCACGAATAAAATAATTGTTCCAAAGGAAGGTCGTCCACTTACATCCGTCAAACGACCCTACCCTTTCAAATCCCGTAAAGAACCCGCAAGAAAACGAACACCTGATTCTACATCATCTGAGTCTCACAATTATACGGAGGAAGACCAAGTAGAAAGTGTAGAGTATATGAGTGAGGATACAGAGTGCATGGATGATGAAGATATGCTGAGTACACTCAGTGCAGAGGATACAGACGATGCAGATGATGCAGAGGATGCAGTAAATGCAGTGAATGCAGTGAATGCAGCGAATGCAGAGGATGCAGATAGTACTGAGGATGAATCGGATAGTGAGTATGATGAAGACGAAAAACCGAAAAAAGGCAAAGATGATGCTCGTGCAGGGGGATTTGGGGGAATTCTTCTATCATTCGGCGGTGATCCTTCTGCTTCAATGAAGCCCCAAAAATACAATATGAAAAAGGAACCCGAAATTGTTAAGAAGTTTGTCAAACTACTTTCAAAACCCGCTGAGGAAAATCCGATTGATGCACAGATTACTCAGTTCAAACAACTGGATGATGTAAAACAGAAGGAGCTAATTGTTGCACTTGAAAATCGCCCAGCATCCGCTGATTCCGCTGTAAATCTCATGCTCAAGATTCTAACCCTGAAACTTGCTCCAGATGTGCAAGGTATGATTCTGGCCAAGTACAATAGTTTACAGAGTCTGGATACTTCAAGTAATGAGTATTTCAAACTTCGTGCGTGGCTGGATAAGGTTGTAAGTATTCCATTTGGAATTCGCAAGGATATTCCAGTGCGGTTGGAGGATGGGTCAGACAAATGTGCGGAGTTTATCAAAGGTGCCAGAAAGTGTCTGGATGATGCTGCATATGGCCAAGATGAATCCAAACTTCAGATTCTACAATTTATTGCAACAAAAATTGCAAACCCTGAAGGACGGGGTCTATCACTTCTACTTGTGGGTCCACCAGGTGTTGGAAAAACGAGTCTAATTAAGAATGGAATTGCGAAAGCGCTTGGATGGCCGTTTCAATTCATTTCACTCGGCGGTGATTCAGATGCGAGCACATATACTGGGCATCAGCTAGTATATGAGTCATCGCATTGCGGTAAAATTGTTAATTCACTTATTGCGTCAAAATCTATGAGTACTGTTCTAATGTTTGATGAGGTCGATAAAATATCTCAAACACCCAAAGGCGAAGAAGTTATGAATCTTCTCATTCATCTAACAGACCCTGTACAAAATGGAGATTTTGAAGATAAATATCTATCGGGTGTTCCCATCGATTTGAGCAAAGTTATGTTCGTATTTAGTGCAAATGATATATCAAAGATTGATAAAGTATTGTTGGATCGTATGATGGTTATCAACCTGAAAGGATATGATAAGAAGCAGAAGACGACGATTGCCGAGCACTATCTATTGCCGTCTGCACTCAAGGAGGTGAATCTAAGTGAGAGGGTTGCTATATCAAATGATATTTTGGGAACAATCATTGAGGAGTATGCCAGTGAGGAAAAGGGAGTGCGTGAGTTGAAGCGGGGTATTGAGCAGATTACACAGAAAGTGAATATGTTGCGAATGTACAATGCGCCAGAGCTTCCGTTCTATATTAAGGACTTTACTCTGCCGTTTATTGTTAAGAAAGAGCATCTGAAACTCTTTATCAAAAAGAAGGAGAATTCGGATGTGCCGCCTGAGGGGATGTACTGCTAGTTGGCGCTTAGCCAACTAGCACTAGCTTCCCTGGGGGGAATGGTACTGCTAGTTGGCGATTAGCCAACTAGCACTACTCGCTATTACTATTACTACTAAATGGATCTTTAAAAACTCCCACATTTGCCAAAGATCGCCTAATCGCTTCAGCGATATTACTATCATTAGGTTTTTTCTTCCTTGTATTTCGCCTAGGTCCCGATGGTGTTGCAGCAGCCACTGGCTTAGGCTTAGCTGCTGGCTGAGGGCGCCGCCTTACATTTGCCAAAGATGCCGCAATTGCTTTTTTCATATTATTATCACTATAATATTCCTCTCCAGCACCAGGATTCGGTGGTGCTGTTGCGGCTGCCGCTGCTGCTGGCTTAGGCTTAGCTGCTGGCTTAGCTGCTGGCTTAGCTGTGGACTTAGGCTTATGTGCTGGTACATTTCCAGCGCAAGCATTCACTGAATTAGATGGCATTATTTCTTTAACTATATTTGGAACATCAGGAGCTATTTGAACTAGTTGTGTATAGACTTCACCGCCAAACTCTGTAACTACATATTTACACTGTGTTCCCCAGGATAATTTTACTGGCTGAAAATGACTACTATTACCGTGAATTGCAATAGTATGATCACTTTCAACATCAAAAAATGATACAGTCGGAGTTATTGCTTCCCCCCCGTGTATGACATTTGATTGCATAAACAAAATATTTATTTTTAATTTCCGACATAATGACTCGCCTATATATTCTTCTAAGAAGTCTGTTCCTTTTAATTCATTAATTATCGCATCTGAGTTTTGGTTTATCCCATCACGTTGTACTACAAATAAGCCTGTTTGTACCCATTGAATCAGTACACCTCTACGAAAAAAGTGTGCGACCACATTTCTCTTAGTATTTGATTCAAGTTTTCTAAATGTAGGACTCATACAAGAAAGAAGAGAGTGAATTAGACAATCATTTCTACCTCCACTTCCAGCTTCATATATACGACTGTTTTTCAATACAATGAATGCTTCTCCAAGTGTGCTTTGAGGTTTTAGAGTTTCTACGTCTCCAATTTTCAATCCACGGAAGTGAGCAAAACTTCTGACCCATCCCTCAATCGCTCTCCAATCATTAATGTCATTATAAAACTGCTCAATCTCTTTTTTTCTACCATTCGATAGGTTTTTAGCCTTAGTACTCTTCTTACTACCTTTACCAGACATCCTAAAGATAGATTACATTATTTTATCAATGTCAATTATTATCATAAGAGGTTTCTCTCAATCAGGGAAAGACTATATCGGCAATATTCTCTGTACATATTTCGGATATACCCGTTTCGCATTCGCAGATTCCCTTAAAAAAATCGTCGCTGCAAAATATAATTGTCACCTAGAATTACTTCACACGCAGGAGGGAAAACTCCAGGTATGTGAATCAGATGATTCAAAACGAACACATCGCCAAATTCTTTTAGACGAAGGCTTCCACTTACGAAATCAAGATGATAATATTTTTGCAAACCATTGCTGTCAGGAAATCCGGAAGGCTGGTGTTAAAAAAATTGTTATAACCGATTGGCGCTATCCGAATGAAATTAATCAGGTAATTGACGCATTTCCAGATTATAAAGTGTATCCTGTTCATATACTGCGTCAAGGTCAAGAAGTAAGCCCAGTAGATAATCCATCAGAATATCTACTGCGTCATAGAATGAATGATTATACCATAGTGAATGAAATGGATGTGAGTATTTATGAGAAAGTGGAACGACTCATCAGTTTTGTAAAATACGATTTGGAAATACTAAAATATTGACCGAATATAGAAATGTCGTTGTTTGAAGATAGATTTGTTGGAGTCTGGTCGCAAACCTATATCCAAAAGCTCTTTTTCAAACTCGCAATGGTACTTCTAATTATCGGAGGTATCAACTGGCTTCTTGTCGGTGTATTTGATGTAAATCTGGTACGGTCTATTTTTGGCAAAGGTACATTGGCGACCTTTGTATATGTTGCAGTCGGAATAAGCGCACTCGCTGTTATGATTGACCTGGATACATATCTACCATTCTTAGGCCCAATGGTTGCACCTTGTTCTGTATTACAGAACCGTGAACCCCCGGGTGCAAGTAAGGAGATTACTATTAATATTGAGCCAAATACAAAAGTACTATATTGGGCAGCGGAGCCAGCCTCTGAAAAGCTGGAACACATCAATTCCTGGAAACAGGCATATCTAGATTATGATAATGCGGGTGTTACTACTTCGAATGCTCAAGGCGTTGCTGTCCTTAAAATCCGTGATCCACAGGCATACAAGGTGCCGTTTGCTGGTAAAATCAGTCCCCATGTCCACTACCGTGTATGCGGTGAGGCTGGATGGATGGGTCGTATACATACCACATTTATCAATACGAAACAGGTGGAAGGCTTTGAACAGCAGAAGACGGATAGAAATTATAAGGTGCGGAATTTAGCCGATAGTTCAGCGAGCTTATACTGAACTGAACTTTTTCCTAAAAAGTTCGCAAAAAAGGAACTTTTTAAGAAGAACGTCGCAAAAAGTATATATAATTTGACTGTGAAAACTGAGGACTTTGAAGCGGATAAGAATTATCATCGTCAATCTGCCACCATTCTCCAGAAATCGGGTGTCGGAATTGCGCTGTATAATGACCTCCTAAATGCGACCCATGATGATCCGATACACCTCTAAGCTCATATATCCAATCTCTACTCGGATCAATTGATTCCTTTGCAAAAAATTGTGTAAATTGAATATTTTCTCCCCTATAAGGACATACCATCATATTCTTTCGACCATCATGATTGAATCTACGAAGAGTTATATACAAACTTTGAGGAAGCTTCCAAATATGGGAATAGATCTTAGCGTGATGTTTTCCATTACACTTCTCGCAATGATATCCTTCAATCTCTGAATCTTTGACCTCATTTTGAATCCATTCTTGAAATGTCTGACCTTCACACGGAATTTTAAGCACATTGAATACTTCCCATTGATATGTATTGTTTTGGCAATTTGTACATTCCACCGTTTTTCGCATCATACCGAAAAATAGATCAACAATATAGCTGGAATTTTTATGATAAAATCTATTCCAGCCATTTTCTGCTAGAATTCGCATCCTTTCCACGGAGTTTTCTTGAGGAACGGGGACATCCGTCCACGATCCTTCTTGCTTTAGTGCTTCATGGAAATTATCCAGTAGGTATACAAGATATTCGTGGCTGTCATTTGCAATCGGTGCACCAAACATTTCATACACGGTTCCTCGCACTGCCTTTCGGACTTCTGAAATGAATCCAAGTGGGCGAACATATGCAGGTCTCGATGCAGACCAGAGTGATTTCAGAATATCCTGGTATGCTAGTAGAATTCGTTTGTATGTATTTCCTTCTGGGAGATTTGCCAGTTTATTGGTAAAATCCTGGGATAGACAATAGGCATTCCATTCGGGACAGGTGCGGAGGACTTGAAGAGTAGTATTACAATAACAAGTATTACCCATATTTTGTATTCCTACGACACCTTTTATTGTACTGGTTGTGTTTTCTGATTGCTCTGATTGCTCTGATTGCCTATCCGATAAATCCGCCATAAAAATTGATTGCGTCCAGAGCTTAAGTTGTTATTAATAATTATTATCAATCCAAGATGGCACACTACACGATTCCCCTTTTGAATGAGCTCCACACCAACTTTCCAGAGATTTTGTACAATCCTCAACGATTTCAAACTGTACCCGATTTGTTGAATTATATTCGGGAAGTCGCAAATATTAGCCCGTATCAAAGTGGACTACAACAGTATCATGCGAGACAGAACGGATTGAATGCAGTCAATGCAGTCAATGCGAATCGGAACGTACAAGCGCAAGCGCAAGCACAAGCACAAGGGCAAGCAAGAGCTCCTTCACTACAGCATTCACAATCAAATTCGACAATGCCAACACTTTCTAGAACGGCATCCTATCAAAATACAATTCCTTTACGTTCAGTCATTAGCGGACGCACATATGAAATCCCGATTCTCTTTGATACAGGAACGGATGACTATGTATTCAATATTGTGAACACAATGCTAGGACAGACGAATCTCAACTCATTCCTAAACCAATCTGTTCAGGTTCGCCCAACTACCACAGAGATTAATAGTGCCACTGAGCTATACACTGCTTCAAGGCAAAGTGATGATAATTGCGCAATCTGTCAGGATAGAATGGAATCTGGTCAGCAAATCCGCAGAATTTACTACTGCAATCATTCCTTCCACAAAGATTGTATTGATACCTGGTTTGGAACAAATGTTCGATGCCCAACTTGCCGTCATGATATTCGGGAACTTGTTGCTCCCGAATCTGCACCACCTCCTGTACCAAGTAATCACCGACGAACAAATATTCGGGATTCGACCAGTTCAAACTAAAAATATTGGAAACTGTAATTTAATAAAAATAATATTATTTTATTTTTATTATGTTATTTATTTGGATTATTTGGATTATTTGGATTATTCGAAACCTAATTCAGACTGATAACGGACAAATCCTCAGGTAGCTCCTGAATTGTCGTTGAATATGTGCGCTCAATCTCCTTCACAGCATTCATCTCCTCTCCAGAAATCAGATTAATCGCAACACCCTTCTTACCATAACGACCCGAACGACCAATACGATGCACATAGTTTTCCCGCTGAACCGGCATCTCGAAGTTAATTACCATTGACACCTGCTGAACATCAATACCCCGTGCCAACAGGTCAGTACTAATCAGTACTCGAACCGCTCCTGTGCGAAAGTCATCCATTCGCTTCTTACGCTCTCCAACGTCCATCTCACCATGAATATATTCCAGTGTAAATCCCTGTGTTGCAAGTTGCTTTGCCAGCCATTCCGCTTTCTGGCGCTTATTCACATAGATTAGACACTGATTCACAGTAATCTGCTGGTAGAGATCAAGAAGCACAGGGAGCTTCCAGTCCTCTCGCTCCAGGCTCACAAAGTACTGCTTAATACCCTCAAGCGTCACTTCATCGGGCGGCAGCAGGATGCGTACAGGATTATTCAGATAGTTCTCGGCAATATCCAGAACATTCGGCGGCATAGTAGCACTAAAGAGAGCGAGCCTCGTAGTTGTGGGAAACTTATTATCAAGAATTGCCTTGATTTGCTCAGCAAATAAGTCCTCCAGCATCTGATCAGCCTCATCGAGAATGACATACTTGATGTTGTCAATGTTGAGGTCACCCCGCCGAATCAGGTCAAAGATGCGCCCAGGAGTCCCTACAATGAACTGGGCACCTCCCTTGAGAGTATTAATATCACTACGAAGCTGATTACCACCCGTAGCAGATAGTGTCTTCAGTCCCATAAAATGCCCTAGACCACGGGCAACTCGCTCCGTTTGCTGAGATAGCTCCCGAGTCGGACAAATAACGAGAACCTGCGGGGCTTTAATTGTAATATCTACAACACTCAAGGAGCCAATTGTAAATGCTCCCGTTTTACCCGTACCCGACTGGGATTGAGCCAGAATATCTGTATGCTTACTCATAGGTACAATTGCAAGTTGCTGAATTTTTGACGGATTCTCAAAGCCATAGGCATATACGCCACGAATCAAATCATCCTGTAGCTCCATATCATCAAAGGAATCGTACATTTTCAAAACATCTGATTCCGTTGTCACTGTGCTAGTCGTGGGCTTGGTATCAGGAATCGGCTTGCTTGGCCCACCAACAGGGTGAGCCATATCATGGAAAGTGTCTGCGTTATCGGTCATCTCTGGATGGATAGTATGTTCAATCTTTATGCTCATTTAATAAATGCGGGGGGGTGCGAATCAATTTTTATGGACTATCTAAAAAATTGATTTAAAACGATTGCATATCAGTAGGGTAGAATGGAAACCGATGAAATTATTGAATCTGGCGGCGATTTTGATAATGAGGAGTGGGGTGAGGAATACGCAGAAGAAGTAATCGAAGAGGATGCGGCTGCGGAGGTAGCTCCCGATATTAAGCCTGAATTGAGGAAACTATATCAGCAACATCCTGAATGCAATCTTGATTACATTGAGCAAGTTATTCCTAAGATTCCCTTACAGGTTCTGCCTCCTGGAGGTGAAAAAGCGGATACGAATCACCGGACATACCCTTTCTTAACGAACTTTGAAAAGACCAAAATCATTGGTCTTCGGGCAAATCAGATTAGTAAAGGATCCATACCTTTCATTGCAGTGCCAAAACATATAACGGATGTCAAAGATATTGCGAGGCTTGAGCTAGAACAGAAGCGTTTACCATTCATTGTAAAACGCCCATTACCTGATGGCACATTTGAATTCTGGCGTGTAACGGATTTATTGATACTCTAGACCCGCCGAACCATTAGTTCTTTGGCTTAGTATCTTGTTTCAAACCACCCGATATCCGCTGGTCTAACATATACTGTGTATCACCATGTAGTTTGCGACCAGGACTTTTATCGCTGAACGCACGGCGCCTACTACAGTTTTCAAACTTGTAGACCAAGGACAAACATATATTTTTATATTCTTCCTCGTGTAATATTGATATTGCAACAGGAATATTTTTTGGTTCCTTTGATACACCTAACATATCTAGGGAACTCTATAATTTAAATAGAATAAAAAATTTGACGATCCATTCTGACCGATATAATAGCCAGAATGGATTGCCAAGACTGGACACCTGTTGTAGCACGACGACACTATTCCAAGAAAGAGGCTCACGCTAAAGGTCAAACAACTATTCAAGTTCGGGATGCAGGGCATTCCGAACGTGTTCGTCTTGCTAAACTTGACTCAACTGATGCTCCAGTTGTCAAAAAGCGTGTGCAACCAGAGTCGCTCCAGAGTCTTATTCGGAAACGCATTGAAATGAAATTGACCCAGGAGAAAGCCGACCAGCTCTGCTCATTCCCCGCAAATACATTCAAAAATATTGAGTCAAACCGACTTGTACCCGCTGAGGATTTCAAACGGCGAATCCACCAGCAATTTGGGGTTCAACTGAAAGTGGATAATGTATAATATTAACCACCCTGGCGCCACTCCTTTCCGCAATTCAAACAGGTGATGAAGATTGTCATAGGCTCATCGGCTGACCGTGTCTGAAGCTCATAGTATGTACATTCCCTCTTTTGGCACCGACGGCATTTAAATTGGTCGGTTGCACGGCTCTTATTCCCTTCAAGGATTTTTTGTTCACGCTGGAGTAGCTTGTCTTTGAGTTGAAACCAGTTCTCGGGAAACATCTCATATGCGGTCATTGACGGAATTGATTCCAGTGGAAATTCTCCGTCTTGTACTCGTGCCAATAGTCGCACATTTTGTACTGGGCTCTGAGGATGAATATTACTTAGAATACTTAGGACATTTTGCCGATATAGTTCAATGAATTGCGGTAGTTTCCAATTCCTTGCAACATAATTCTTCTGGGCAGTCCGATATGTTGTCTCAAAGATTGCTTTTTCAAGGGCACGAATATTCTCTGAGGTAAATTTAGTCTGTAAGAATTGCAGACTTGCGAGGCACTTCATACGAATTGGATTGCTTTCAGGCTGGGAATCAATCGCAATTTCCTCCTTCAAACCCGATGAATCCACTTTTGTATATACAGGTGCACGTTTTCGTTTTACAATCGGTACAACTACATCCACAGCATCGGCTGCATCGGCTGCATCCACTGCATCCACCGCATCCTCATCATCGGCATCTGCAATCGAGCCATTATCACTTTGCTCAAAATCGTCTTTTACCGATTTTTCCTCCTCAGATACTTGATCATCTTCGTCATCTTCGTCATCATCATCTGAATTATCTATATTTTCATCTTTATTAACAAATGCAGTCCACTGTTCCACTGTAAATGGCATTGGATTATTCCAATTATGTGTGGGAGATACGAGTACGATGGCATCGCCGAATAGGGTTGTATCTGTATTGGGCTCAGGTAGTTCCGTCTTATTCTCAGTTCCTTTTTTACCTTTTTTATATCCGAAAATAAATATGATTTTGGTGTCATGCTCATAATAACATATTTGCTCTGGACTATCTTTCTTTTTAAAGTATTTTTGGAGGGTCTCAATATTTATTGAGCCATCATCCTCAAGTTGCAAGTTTACTTTGCGGACTTCACCTTTTATCGTAAGTACAACGGTCGATACACCTGTCATTTCTTGGATATACGCAGACAATGCTTAAATAGGCGTTGCGTCTATTTATTAGGTTGTGTTCTCAATGACATCAAATTTTATTTGGAAAGCGTCGTCTCCGAATTCTTCATCTAAGAAAATTCGGTGGTTTGCTGGTTCGAACTGGGCTCTTGAAGACCACGGTAATATAAGTAAGAGCTATATCTATTCCGAACAAACTACACTAGACCTGAATGATTTACCGCAGTGTATTGTACTTACTGTTAAGTATATGCCTGACAACTGGGTTGGTTCAGAATTATTGGAGCAGGCCGAAATTCCATATTTAAAGGTAAAAGAGGATACGTACGGCCTCCTTGAACAGATTGGAGATTGGATGCGATTTACACCAAAGTGTGCATCCAACAAGAATAGGATGGAGGAGGAGTTTAAAAGAATTCAGCGCTGGATGCAGAATCCTACTACGGAGAAGAAAGTTTCTAAAACAATCAATATTAAAGATGTTAAAAAGAATTTCGAGAATTTTCTATTGAAGTATTCTGTACCGCTGTCTGGCTGATGTGGATTCGCAAATACGATTTTCTGGCTGGCAAAAAGAGAAATGAAATCATATGTCTATCTTTTTGGGATTCTATTGGTCGGATTCGTGGTTTATTTTTTAGTTAAAGACAATATTTTTGGTTCAGATAGTGTCCTTACACGGGGAGGGAATGCAGTTGCAAACGCAGAAGCATTTGAAGTTCCCGCTCCTTCATCCATTGAAATTCGACAAGCCCCTATATATCCACGACGAGTTGTTGCTCCTTCCGGTCCAAATCCACCCAGCCAAGAAGCACCCGAAGGACAAGTAGTTATGCATGGTGCTCCTCAGCCTGATGATCCTTATTATGAATCACAGGAGTCATCCGATATTCCTGAGAATTTACGATACCCTGAGCGCTCCTTCCGTCCCCCTCCTGTAAATGATAATACATCAATTGCGGTAGAAGCGGGTGTTGCAAGTAATAATATGCAAGTAACATCGGATAATTCTCAGAGATTCCAGCCAGATTTTATACAGGGCGGTGGTGAATTTATGCCTGGCATATATGCAAATGACACGATGGATGATAAATCTTTTAGCACTTTCTAGCACTTTTTAGGAAAAAGTGCGCAAAAAAACTTAGTGCAACAAACTTAGTGCAAAAAGTGCGCAACAAACTTAGCGCAAAAAGTGCGCAACAAACTTATGATTTTTTGCGCACTTTTTCCTAAAAAGTGCTAGGCGGACTTAAAGCCTGAAAATGAATAATATATAGGCTAAAAGCAGAAACAATGAGTAAATCCATTCATTCCACCACACCCCAATTTGAAAAACAGCGAATCCCACGATTCCGTAGCCTAGATAAGGATCATATCTCGGCTATTGAATCTCTGTTTCGCAGCAACCAATTCCTCACACAACGAGTTGAAATCCATATGCCTTTTAATCGTGCCAAACCGACATTTTCATCCGGTACTGTATGGCTCTGGCCTAAATTTGATAAACGCCCCGTCGGATACCTTATTTTCCTGGATGGATTTGCACCCTGTATCTGGTATCCCGAGCGTCAGGAGGGTATGACCTTTCGGTGGCTACTCCCTCCGAATTTCTGCCAAAAAGGTGGAACGGTGTGTCTCGCTAATATCCTTACAGGTGAATCCGTCCTGCAGATTGAGGATATTGTTGTCTATCAGGGACGAGACCTTTGGTCATATAAACCGTTTTCCGAGCGATGGGATATTCTCCGTGAATTCTGGAACTGCCTACCACCCGACCAACCCCTTCTCGCATTTAAACCCCGTATTGTTAAGCCTATTCCATTGTCAGACTGGCACCTGCATTATAACCCCGCAATTTATTGGATTATTCAAGCGGATCATGTACGGCAACCAAGATGGTACTGGAAGGATACTATCACTCAAAGGGAGCATAAACCCGTTGAATTTATTGCACCTGTGCTTAAAAGGGGAACGGAAATCGTCAATATTCTATGTGCGTTCTGTGCACCATATGCCAAAACCATTTTACCCGATACATACTCACTTTTTTCGCAGGAAGGGATGAATCTCGGATTTGCATCCATTCCCTCACTGGAAATGTCCTTGAAACTTCGTGAGGTTGTTACTGATGCCACAGGCGGTGCACCTGTGGAGGTCAAATGGAATGCCGAATTTAATAAGTATCAGGTGATTCGCATTATGCCGGCTGGTACACCGATTACAACTGCGTCGTTTTTCCATCAGGTTCCTACTGCAGTAAATGCAATTCCTGCATTATCTGTATAGTCATAATAATATCCTTTTGGATTTCAGATAATCCAAGAAAATAGAAAGCAATAATAGGATGTGTAAGACAAGAAAAAGTCGCAGAAGGTCTCTCCGACGGTCTATGCGAAAAAATCGGAAAAATAGGGGCGGTGGCTGGACAGATGGCCCTACATTTGTAAACCCAGGGAATCTAACACACAATCAATACTCTGGGCAAGGTAAGGATTGTACTGGAAACCCCGACTCTATCCGTCCTGGATACATAATGAATGCGAATCCATATGGCCTACCCGGCTTCAGCAGAGGCGGTATGCGTAATAAGCGCAAATACAGGGGAGGCGCAGCAATGCCAGCGGTTGCATCATATGATTTCACACCCGGTCCTGTTGCAAATCCCAATCTGCCACCTGTCAGTGGTAGTCTAACTCCAAAACCAGAATACTTTCCAAATCCAACAGGTACAGGTGGTACAGTTGCAAATCCCCAAGGTGGTTCAGTTGTAATGAGTATGCCTGGTGTTCCTCCACCTGGAATGGCACAAATGCAAAAAACCCAAATGGGTGGTCGATATGGGGTTTTTCCTGGAATGGGTCCTTTGAATCCCAATAACGGTGTCGGTACAATACTCGCTCCATTTAGGTCTATTCCATGTGAAAGAGGTACGTATGATGCTTTGAATCCTAACCCGAACGGTATTCAATTGATGAGCACGGCACCTTTAACACCACCATTTGTTACAATGAAAGGCGGAGCGAGCATTCCCGCTGGAACATCATATGCTGCATCTGCAGCGAATTTCCCAACAGTACAAGTTGGTCAAGCAGATTCGATGAGATACTATGCTCCGACGGCTGGTTATCGTAATGACTTCATGACATTCAAGGCACCGAGTGCAGTTCCAGGTTTAACAATACAGACACCATATTCTGCTGGTGCATTCAACCAAGCATGCATCAAGACAGGTGGATCCCGTAAGAAGAATAGGAAGAACAAGCGAGGAGTTGGTGGTGCTCTACCTGTTGGATTGGATGCTGGTAGTTTTACGCCTGTAACGATGAATGAAGTCGGAACACGCAAGGATTTTGATGGGTCTGGTAAGGGTCTGCCTGTTAAATTTGGCGGCGGCCGGCGGCGTGTTATTAAAAAGACAAAGGGCAATCGCAAGAATTAGACAGGACTGTTTGTTGATTTTGTTTGTTGAATTTGTATATTGAAAGTGAATACGTTATATTCATTTTCAAGATTCACATATATTAGAAATCAAATGTTAAGTCCGTACTTCCATACCAATTCAGATTGTACGGACGATTCTATTTGCCAAGCAATGCAAAGCAATGCAACTGTACCATATTTTACATCCAAACAGGTGTCAAATATTTATAATTTCCCGACACCACAAGAAACAACTACACCACTAACCGTTGCGGTTATTTCTTTTGGTGGTGGTCTCGTAGGTACAGTATCTCCTCAAGGTGTTCTGAATTTGTCTGATAATACCTCAGATATACAGGCACAGTGGACAAGTCTCGGCATATCTCCTTCCAAGTTTCCCAAAGTTATTATTGTTCCAGTGAGCGGTGCTACAAATGCACCAAATCCATCGGATGGTGCAACGATTGAAAATACAATTGATGTACAAACAATTGGAGCAATGTGCCCCAGTCCATACCTAACAATTATTCTGTATATTGCCCCAAATAGTTTTGATGCCTTTACAAGTCTCCTACACACAATATCGAATCCTATAACTATCGACGGAACTTCCTATATTCCATCGATTGTCTCTTGTTCATGGGGCGCACCTGAGACATACTATCCTTCTTCGATTCTTTCATCCGTAAATAGCCAATTACAAGCACTTTCAAATAAGGGTGTTATAGTAACGGTTGCAACAGGTGATAATGGATCATCAGATGGCACAACAACGGATACAGTAGATTATCCATCTTCATCACAATATGTATTAGCATGTGGCGGAACAAGTTTAGTCTGTCCTAACTACACATATGACAGTGCAACCCAGGAATCTACGTGGTCAAGTGGTGGCGGCGGTGTAAGTGTGAAGTTTCCCAGACCATCCTATCAGAGTGCACTTAGTGGAAAAACCGGGCGTTCAACACCTGATATATCCCTCGTTGCAGATCCGAATACAGGAGTTGTCTATATCGTCGGTGGAAAGCGAATGGTTATTGGAGGAACAAGTATTGTTGCACCTGCAATGGCTGCATTTTTTGCTTGTATAAATGTGAATAAATTCGTTACTCCTATTCTGTATACACTTTCTCCTTCCAACTATCATGATATTACAACTGGAAGTAATGGAAGCTATACTGCAAAAGTAGGGTATGACAACTGTACTGGGTTTGGTAGTATACAGGGAAATGTATTTGCGAGCAGTTTTGAAGTTATTCCGATCGTGAGCATATCTCTCACGCCCGCAACCTTGGATATGAATGTGGGAACAACTTCTGCAACAACGGTTACATACAATCCGACCAACTCTGCAGTACCTGTAACAAACTGGGTATCCAGTAATACTGCGGTTGCATCAGTGAATTCGAATGGACTAGTATCTGCGGTAGGAAATGGAACCGCTGTCATAACAGCAAGTGTATCAGGTGTAAGTGCTACTCGAACAGTTACTGTGTCAACCCCTGCTCCTACAGTTACAGGAATATCCCTGGCACCCGCAACACTGGATATGAATGTGGGAACAACTTCTGCAACAACGGTTACATTCACCCCTGTTGGATCCGATGTCCCTATAACAAACTGGGTATCCAGTAATACTGCCGTTGCAACGGTGAATTCGAGTGGTCTAGTATCTGCGGTAGGAAACGGAACCGCTGTCATAACAGCAAGTGTATCGGGTGTAAGTGCTACTCGAACAGTTACGGTGTCAACCCCTGCTCCCACAGTTACAGGAATATCCCTGGCACCCGAAACACTGGATATGAATGTGGGAACAACTTCTGCGACAACGGTTACATTCAGCCCTGTTGGATCCGATGTCCCTATAACAAACTGGGTGTCCAGTAATACTGCGGTTGCAACGGTGAATTCGAGTGGTCTAGTATCTGCGGTAGGAGACGGAACCGCTGTCATAACAGCAAGTGTATCGGGTGTAAGTGCTACTCGAACAGTTACGGTGTCAACCCCTATTGTGAGTATATCCCTTGCACCAGCGATGATTGATATCAAACTGAATACAACTTCAGCTACAACTGTGACATTCAATCCGACCAACTCTGCGGTTCCTATTACAAACTGGGCATCTAATAATACTGCCGTTGCAACGGTGAATTCGAGTGGGCTAGTAACAGGTGTACGAAGTGGAACTGCTGTTATAACGGCAACCGTGTCGGGTATAAGTGCCAGCCGAACAGTTATTGTAAGTGCAATTCCTGTAACATCGATTGTAATCTCTCCACGAATTGCATATATAAGAAAGAGACTATCGACAACTCTCAATGCGGTTGTCCTTCCTCGTAATGCATCAAATAGGACTGTGACCTGGTCATCAAGCAATACTGCAGTACTCACCGTAGATAATTCAGGAAAAATAACGGCCATATCGCATGGAATTGCTACAATAACGGCAACCTGTGAGGAATTCAGTGCAAATATGAGGGTGGAGGTGTATTAGTATGTAATTATTTTTTCGTAATGTATGGTGGAACACCAAAAGTTCCACCAAAATTCGGTGTAACAACACCGCCAAGGAGTCCCTTTGTGTATGTTGTCTGTGCCCCACTAGCAAATGTATTGTATCCCGATGAATCTCCGTCGGAATTCTGAGGATTTGTTATTAGATTCTTTCCCTGCGCTTGTGTTGTATATAAATTACGGGCATAATTCTTTTGTTGTAGCCTAAGAATTATTGCACGATTATCAAAATTGCGATTGGACATATCTAATAATAGGATATGTATTTAATCGGGGGGGGGATTTTGGCTTCTCTGACTTTCCTTCCTAACTAAGTTTGAGCATACACCCGTGTTCATTCACATCCACATTCTGAACAATTCTTTTCGGTTTATCAATGTGCTGAAAAGTATATTCACATTCCTTATAAAATTTCTGTCGAATATACCAACGCCTCTTATGGCATTCATGCGAGTCAATTATATCAATAATATGCGGTGCTACTTTTCGTTCATCAATTCGCTGTCTGAAAATGCGCCCTGTACTTTGTTCCACTTTTTTCCTAGGTGTTGCTAGTACAACCGTATTGAGCTTTTTAACTGAGAAAGCCTCAGACGCCATTTGATATGTAGCTAATAGAATCTGGCACTTCTTCGCATTCTCATCGAGAACCGCCTGTTTCATTCCACCAATATAATAGCCGTGTACAAACTTTGTCGGCCACTCATTCAATGCTCTTTCAAACCACTCCAATTGGGAAATTCTATCACTTAGAATAAGTATAAATCGGTCAGAATCTTTCGCATACTCATCAATGAGCTCCATAATTCGCTGATTTCGGGGTTGAAATTCAGCAACTTGGTTGAGGAGTTTAGCGGTTACCGTTTCACCCCGCCAATCAACGGGTAAATCGCAATATACAGGGTCGTCGGAATGAAACCATACTGCCTTTACCACGGCCTCCCGATCAGGTGCCCTCTTTGTATTCTTATATACTGGGTCTCCAAGATGATATTCAAATACGGGCGTTAGACCATCATCCCTATCAGGTGTTGCAGATAGACCGAGCATATACTTTGTTTGAATCTTGAGAAGTGCCTTACAGAAGTATGACGCACCCAGATGATGACATTCATCGAAGATTGTAAATCCATAATCCTCGAAGAATCCATCTGGAAACTCTCGACGACAAATTGTCTGAATCATACAAATTGTTATATCGTATTTTTCAGAGTCCATCTGTACTTTTGTTGCTTGCAGAACTCCTACACGGGCACCGACGATAAAATTCTCAATCTCCGATTTCCACTGATTCATCAGGAACTCCTTATCGACAATAATCAAGAATCTGCGTTTCATCCGAACAGCAATATTAAGAGCCATAAAGGTTTTACCAGCACCACAAGGTACACAAATTAATCCATTGGCACCCTTCTCCACAAACTGGTCAATAATCTCTTTCTGAAAATCGTGTGGCGGAAATTTCTCATTCCACTTGATTGCCTCAGGCAAATTGAGACCTTCTGATACAATATTTACTTCCGGTTCTCCGAATTTTTTTAATCCCCAATGCCTCGGAACATAGAATCGGGTCTTCGATTCATAATAAATTGGAAAGTTTTGAATGCCCTTCTGAAACTTATCAAGGACTTTCGGTGCCATTGTGAGTTCCGAACGCAATTCTTGGATTTGTTTATCAATCAAACTCGTTTTCATAATCGCATAGCCTTTCGCTGTTAGAACACGGGCTTTTGTGGCAATGTCTAATCTAGACATTGCTTCCTACAACTATTATATTGGGAATAGTTTAGGTCAATTTTTGGAATACTGATTAGAATCTGTAATTTTAGATTATAGATTATAAACAGGGGACTATGTATCGTACTGAATTAATATACTTTAGTATTCTGGGAATTATTGTAGTACTATCACCGTCTGTGCCAACTGACATATTATTACTACTAGACAATCTTCTAGTTCGTGTTGCAATGATATTTGCCTTATTATACCTGATATATCTCGGACCTACGGCAGGTATTCTTGGTTTGATGGCAATTGCCGTTCTGTATCTCGAACGCAACCGTCGCAAAGTCAAAGTAGCTACACAGAAACTCGACCTGATGGATGTGAATCAGCCACAGCAGGCAACCGTTGAAGAAGAAGGACAGCCCCAGACAACTGTACCCGTCAATGAATTTGACAAACCGAATGAAACAGAGTCGGATTTTCTACCTCATAATACGTGCAGTTCGGGCGAGTTTGAACCTGTTGCACCTACAATGAATGAGAAAACGGTTCTATCCACAATTTATCCGTTGAATAAAATGAATGAATCAGGCTCTGGGTCAAATAAGCTATTTGAGTCAATGGGATTTGGCCACATAAAAGGCCTGGAAACGGTAGGAGATGCCTAGAGCACATCTATTATTTGCTTCATATTTTACCACTGCGTATCCTTTTTATCCATTGTTCTATCAATAAAAACCGCTTTCGCTACTTCTGCGATATATAAATTGCGTGACAAATCTATACCCCTCTGTTTCCATTCTGGAAGCACTACATTTAAATAATCTTCTCCTGATTGTCTCGTATATGCAGTCCTGGGCATTCCCATAGTATCTGTAAATCCTATTGCAATAAGTGCAGGTGTCCCTGGTTGGATATTCACTATCTGTTTTGTACAATTATTACCAAAGCATTGCGCTTGCTCTAATCGTCTGTTATTATAACAACTATTTATATTATTCATATTGTCTGTTTGCAAACTGTAAATAATGCATTGTGGCTGGTCCGTAGTACTTGGTGCAGTCATTGTATTATTATAAGATCCATTGGTACATCCTTTTGATTTATTCATCTTGTCCTCAAAATAATTCGGCATACTTTGTGGACAGAACTCAAGTGCTTTTTTCCGATAATCTTGCATAATAAAATCGATGCATTCAGGAATTTCTTCAGTACCTTTTGCATTCAGCGTACATTGGCCTTTTCCTAGACATCTATTTGCCACAATTTCACCATCACAGCAAATCATATCGCCATTTGTTTTATAAAATAGTTTGAATCCCGTTGGACAGTCTGTTAAGTGATAATCATTAAATGTCTCTTTTGTTTCTTTTCTTATTTGTTCTGAATCATAACCACTCATAAAATATATGAATAGTAATAAAACTATGATAATAATAAAAAGAACACTGAGTTCTAACATCCCCTAATTATTAAGCGTTTTTTGAAATCCAGCTACCAATAAACACTGCACCTAATAGCACAATAATACCACCCGCAACTCCTGCAACTATTCCTTCAATATCTGCCGTACTTAGTGTACCATTCGCATTTGGTACAAGGTTTCCATTATTCTGCATTACTTGTACTTGCTGTGACTCTCCCAAAATTGTATTAAGTGTTTTAACACCTGGTATAACATATTGACCCGATAGGTCTTTTAGTTGATTGAATGGTACACATTTGTACTGGGTTGTTTGGTAATAAGGACATTGATTATTTGTTCGGGATGAAGATGATGATGATGATGATGGAATCCGTGGCGGCTGTGTGTAATATACAAAATTATTTGTAAAGTCATCTGTACAAGTAGATACTTGCATTGTAGGGATATTTCCATTTACTGATGTATTTATAACTGTTATACGGCCATTACTATTATAATTATAGCTAGTTACTGTTGAATCGCCGCCCCGAATAGCCGGGGGGAGCTGGTATGATGGTAATGGAGTAGAACCTATTCTATTTAATAGTACCTGATAGACAGATGAGGTCATTGTGATTCCAGTTGGAAATATTGCGATATATATATTGTTTGGAATAGGTTGTGGGCTATTCGAACTAACTGTATAAAATGTTGTAGGGTATGATAGTGATACTTGGCTTGTATCCGTATCTGATGCATAAAATAAAGACTTTAATGTTGAAACAGGAGAATTTGTATTCACAAGTTGGGTCAAATAATTGGAATGGCTCGGTGTGCCTGAATTATAAATTGGAATACACACCAAAATAGCTTTAGGACTAGAAGGACTATTAGATATAGTGGATGAATTGGATAAATTAAATGATAGAATTAATTCAGACACTGGTGGTGGATCAGTATTTCCAGGAAGTGCATAACCAGTATGTATTAGAGGACAAATCTGAACATCTACAAGTGTAAATGTATTTACCTTATAAGTAATTGAAGTTACACCCGTAACACCCGTAGATTCATCTATTCTATTTCCAACTAGAGTCGGAATTGTTGACCGTGGTGCAAATGATATTAAGAACGGATAATTATTGTCTTTTATATTATCTAGTTGAGTCGTTGTTATTGGTCCCTGTAGTTGAACAAATCCAGTAAGTGAGCTGGATGCACTGGACATTTCTTTGATATTAACTATTATTCTTTTCTAGCTTATTAATCACTTCAATTTCGGCTTCCAGGCATCAATGCATTGTAATTTTGCACAATATATCGTACATTTGGATAGCCCATTCTATATAATTGTTCTGCCCCCATTTGCGCTCTATTATCTCCATTTGAATACACTAGTATCCAGGTGTTTCTATTCGAAATTGCAAGGGGGACATCTTTAGAGAGTGTATTAATTGAAATAGGAATCGAATTCGGTAAAAACCCAAGGAGTTCCCGTTCCTTCGGTGTCCGTGTATCAATAATGAGTCCGAATCGATGATTTCGTGCCTGTTCTGCACTGATTTTGAGATTCACGAATTTTTTCAATTGTTGATTGTATGTAGAATATATCACATATCCTAGTACTACCAGTATAACTATGGTTAAAACACTTCCAGTTCCGAGATTTTTTGTAAGTTTTGCCATCTTCTAAATGAGTCCTGGAATATATTTGGGTCCATCATATCGATACATTGATGTCCTGCCAGGTTTATTCATTACATCTACTTTTACTTCTTCGCCTGATAGAATCTCTTGGCATCCAACATCGTCCATACAATCCCGTTTCTGGAAACGCACAGGAATCGGAACAGGATTGTATGTATCTGTCCGTGTATAATAGTTCCAGCGATCACCACTGCCTCCTGCTGTTCTACGACCGTATAGGGGTAGAATCTTTTCATCCACATTAATAACACCAACGGATTGGAAGGATTCAGGTAAACCCTGTGTCGGAATGTTGATAGGAATAGATGCTATACCACCTCGAGGCGGGAACTCGGGTGGTGCCATCCAATCCCGCAGAGGTTGTGGAGCTCGGTCATACCGAGAATCACCGCCCCGTGTTTGAATTACAGTGGTTTGAGGTGGATCCCTTTGCGATGGCATAATTATTACGGGAGCAGTGGGTTTCAGGAAAAACACAGCATAGAGTAAAAATAGTAGAGCCACGGATAGAATTATAATAATTGTTGTGCTGAGATCTATAGACCAGACTTTTGTTCTTGCTCCTCCACTTCGGCTTCTATAAGCGGAATTACGACTATTTGCTGTGGCATTGCGACTATTTGTTGTGGCATTGCGACTATTCGAGTTCCGATTCACCATACTATCCTATAAATACAATATCAAATAATTGTATTTATAGGGTACTATACGGTACTACACTAAAGGCCTTGTACTATTTAGTTGACTGAAGTACAAGATGTATCCTTTGAGCATCCAGTACGCCCCCATCCTGGGCCATACAACCCGGGTTCATAACCAAACCACGGACGGGAATCCTGAAATGCCTCCATTGTTGATTTACAAGACCAGGCAAATACTACAAGACCAATCAGTACAAGGCTACAAAGCATGAATGTGGTGTCCATCCTATTCACTCTCAATTAAAATAATACTGGGGATAAACTGAAGTATTCTCAAACTGCGTATCATTTATACATCGACAATCTCCCGTTCCCGAGCATATACATCGATTGTATCCCCGATTCAATCCTGGACCTTGTGCCGACCAGGGACCAATACCTGTTCCATAATCCAACTCATATACTGTAAATGGTTCTACTTTTCGATATTTATATAAAAAATACAGGCCAATAAGAATTATAAATATAATAGTAATTTGAATAAGACGCATTCTCCCTAAAAATATCTTTGAATATAAATAGAGAATGTCGTACTCGGGTTGGATAGAATACGATGAGTTGGAACCAGGAAAACTATATGAGATTATTAAGAGAGATGATCTTTTTGCAAATTATAATCTTATTGAAAGAATATCTGGTCCTCACGAATTTGTTCGTGTAGCCCACGAAAAAAACTATATGGGTGATTTATTATGGCTAACCCCTGGAACAAATAAAGGTCTACAGATACCTTCCAAACGCAAAAGCGATTATCTATACAGACTTGTATCACCAAGCCCACGCTCAGCTACAACCAGCCCACGCTCAGCTGCAACCAGCCGACAGACCGCTGCAACTAGCCCACAAAGTTCTACAAATAGTCATGGAAGTTATTTTAAGTTGACCAAGAAGAATAAAACGAGAAAGAGAACGAATTCACCTCTAATATATAAACTATATCCTGAACTGCGCAAGCGCTCGCCCAACTCGACAAAGCGCTTCAAGCGCTCCAGACGGGGTAAAAAAGGGAAAAAGTCACGAAAGACACGGGAATATACACGAATTTACTAGATACAGAACCAATAAACATTAGTTTGATTATATTTCTTAGAGAAATCATGTCAAACCATTCTAGGCTAATTTAAATCCACCACCTGCACCACCAAACATACCTGAGAATGTCTGTAGCAGTTCCTTGCCATCTTGTAAAACAGGGCGCATATTTGTCAACATCTCCATTAATCCCTTCTGAGTTTCAAGCAGTTGTTTTGTATCTTTCGTCATGGAACTAACTTGTTCAGGTTTGAATGAACTCATTGCTTTCATTAAAGTTGAACCACTATCTAATTTAGGACCATCCATATTTTCGGATGGCATTTTACCGATTTTGAAAAGATTATTTGTAGCTGATTGAAATTCTTGCTCTTCCGACTTCTTCTCTTCTTTTTTATCAATATTGCTTGTTACACTATCTGCAAGAGATTTATCAACTTGATCCGTGCCAGTCTTCTCTGTTGGTGCAGAAGAGCTCTCGGACGGTGCTCCCTGAGTTGTATCTGTGCTTACATCCTCAAAGCCCTCTACTGCCGGATCGTAGACACCATATGGTTCCCGTCGTTTATCTTTAAGGCTTTGCTCTACTGGTTTGTATCCATTCTCCATTTTTGAGAGACGGCCTAAGATGCTCTGGGGCGTATCTAGATTATCAAATGGTTCTAGCCGTCGTAGCCAATTCTTAAGAAGTAATGTGTAAAATAGCGAAAATACTACTGCAACCGATGCAACAATCTCAAATTGCTCAATAAATCCTGCAGCGATTAATGTAACTGCGGAACATAGTAAAAGCCCCGCTAAACCAGAGTATACTAGTGTATATATGGCAGTTATACCAAGTATGCCAATTGCAATATTGAAGGTTAGTTTATTAAACTTCATTTCTCTAAAGCATATAGCGATTTTTGGTTAGACAGCCATTAATGGAACCAGAATTGTTTGAATAAACCAGAATAGAAACCCGCCAAGAAGTGCTTTTACCACCATTCCTGCCGTAGTCAAGTCGCCTCCAATTCGTAAGAGGGACGGAATGTAATGACCAATCAGCACATTCACAACGGGTAGGCTAATAGCAAAAATGATGATTGCTACAAAGAGTGGTTGCTTGATTTGCCCAATAATATATGAGTACATATTCCCCTTCATGGATTCAATAAGGGTTGGTTGTTGCATTTGTTGCATTTTCTGCATTTGTTGCATTGAGCGCTCTTCTGAGCCAACAGAAGCAAATTGCGATCCTCCCGCATAGTTCGTGGATTGCATTAGATTTGCAAAATCAGCGGCAGTCGGATAGTCCTTTCCAATCATATGTGCAGTAGCAGTAGCGGGATCCGATGCCATTGGATATATTGTATTGGGGTTCGGAGAACTTATCATTCGTGCTCCATTTCCTGCAGGGGGTGGCGGAGCATTCATAATAGGATTACTTTGACTAGGTACATTCATATCTGCCAGGATTTTATTTACCAGATCATCATCTTTACTAAAGACCGGAGACTTGGAATCGAGATCGCTTAATAATGTTCCTGCACTTGCCATTTCTTTGAAAAAGTTAGAAATCCTTTAGGGCATTTATTCACAGCGACGAATAGTCGAGATTCTGCGTGCAAAATTGTCACCGTTGAATTCTTCTTTTGAACACTCTCGGAAAGCTTCTATTGCCCCCGAGGAGGGACATTGTACAATCTCGGATTTGAACTCAAAACACTTTCCAGCACCCATTCTATATACGAATTTCTCAAAGTCTTTATCGGTAGGGGCTTTAGTTACATTACATTCAGGGCCGGTGCAAATAGGTCTCAAAACACAAACAATTCCTACTCCTAGGATAAAACTGAAGAAGTAATTAAATCGGGCATCTTTTAAAAAGTCTAAGACACCCATTTCCCTGTTTTACACCGCTAATTTTCTCCATCCACTATAAAGATGATAAAGCACATTCGGCTTATTCCACTCGTTCTTGGCATCATCGCAGGTATAATCGCTGTACTCTTTGTTAAACCCCAACAAACCGTAGTGTATAAATATCCTACACCTGAAAATGCAGGTAAAGTTATATACAAGGACAAAAATAATGTATGCTACAGATTTTCTGCTACGGAACAGAATTGTGATAAAAATGAATCCCGTCTCAAGGATTTCCCGTTGAATAAGTGATTTTATCTATCATGCGACTTTTGGTTTTCTTTTTTCTGATTTTGCTTTTGTAGGGGGCGGTATAAGAAGTACAGGAGGTGCTCCTGATGTTGCTACACTTGCTGGTACTGCATTGACTGCATTGACTGTGGGTACTACAGGTACTGCTCTTACTGCATTGACTGCGGGTACTACAGGTACTGCTCTTACTGCATTGACTGTGGGTACTGCACTTACTACAGGTACTGTGGGTACTGCATTGACTGCGGGTACTGCACTTACTACAGGTACTGCTGGTACTGCACTCACTGCACTCATTGCATTCGGTGCCATTGCAACTGGGAGAGTCTGAGGTCTTCTTCGAACAGCAGTCAATGGAGCTTCTACTGCTGCTCTCTCTTGGACTAATGATGGATAGTATGTTGCAGCAGCAGATGCCGATGCATATGGTGAAATTGGTACTGCGCCGACTGCATTGACTGCAGGTACTGCATTGACTGCAGGTACTACACTTGCAGCAGCGCTTGCAGCAGTACTTGCAGCAGTACTTGCAGCAGTACTTGCAGCAACCTTTGGCCTTCGTCGGGGTTTTCGTTGTGCTTGACTTTGAAGAAGTGCCGCCCTATCCGCTTTCAATTTCTCACGAATATCCATCAGTGCTTTTCCTAATAGGTTCTGACCCGTCCAGGACACGGGATTCTTTGATTGTACATTATCTAATGATATTCCTATTCCCAATAGATTATCATCCGGTTCATATGCACCCAGTTGTGCTGTCTTTGTTTCAAGCAATCTCCCAGCCAATTCAGGGTATTGATTGAACTTCGCCAAATTAACATCATACAATAATTGCGCTGTCAATGTATTCCATTTCACTTCATTGACTTCTTGATCACCTGGTACATCTTTAACAGTGTACTCAACTGCATCGGGTGTTTCTGCAATCATAATTCTTTCGAGACTTGTTTCATCATTAAAGCCTTTCGCAATTTCAGCTGACAATGCCTGTTGTGCAGAGTTATACATAGTACCATTGAGTTCAATTTCGACCGTCCACCGAAGTGATAGAAACCCATAGTCATTCGTTTCAGGTTCGGCAAAGAGAATAACGGGAATTGTGCTGTTTTCCGCAGCGGCAGCCTTTGCCTCAGCAACACTTATAAGGGGCTTCTTAGGGACTTCACCAATTCGAACATATTGCTGCTCTAATGTGAACGGAAATGTCTTTAAAAATGCAATCTCATATGGATACTTTCTCTCTTCGTTTGGTTGTGAGAAATCTAGCTCACGAATTGATATACTATCCTCCTTGTCAACAAATCGCAGAGGGAATCTGACCGCCTGTAGTTTTGTATCTGCTTCCATAACTTTACGGTTTACTCGAATAATATCGGAATCAACACTCTCTGGGTTTTCAATTGTTGTCCGCAATTCCTTTCGTGCATCCGTGTATTCCTTTGTTGCGAGGGCAATAGCATGTGCCCGTTCTTTCTCCATTTCATCGTATTCCTCTAAGGTGGGTCGCCTGTATTTCGGTAATGGAATTGTTTTAATCACAGTTCCTTCTTTATTCAACTCTACAAGGTTTCCGTCATCATCATAGCTGAATAGGTTCGGTTTTTTCGCTTTTCCCTTATAGTATTTTTTCAGTTCTTCGGACATTCCCCTAATAATCAAATATCATTTTATGCGATGATTACCACATCATAATTTCTATAATTTATTAGCAATGTCAAATCCGGGTAATACTAGTTCAACAGTTGATATTTTGCCCATTGCAACTCCTGTTGCAATTCTCTTCTTTGCCATGGCAGTTATTCTATTCATGTTTAAGGATTCCATAGGAAGTGTATTTTCCATTGTGCTATGGGGGGGATTTCCCGTGGTTGGCTATATTATATGTTCTGGCATAAATATTTTAGTGCAATATATGGCGTGTAGGAAAACGGATGTAGCAAAGGCATTTTTGGGTGGTCTTCCCATTCTTGCGTCTATTGTAGTTGCACTTGGTATATCCTCCATTTCATACTTTCGTGTACCGGTTGCATCCGTTTTTGCGCCATTATTTATCGGTAAAAGTGTAGATATAACTAAAAATGGTTCAGCGTCTGTTAATTCTTTAAAGAATACCAACTCTAAAGAATGCTGTACACCTCGAATAACCTTGGAGGGCATTGAAGATAATTTTCCTGTCGTTGCAGGAATTAATCGTGGATTTTATTTAATGTTTGCTGTTTTATTTGGCTTTGTCTTTGGTAATGGCGTATCTTCAATATGCTAAGCGATATGATTCTATTATTCTGATGCATCCAATGCATTGACTGCATCAGATGCATCCATTGCATTATGATAAACAACATTTGGTGCCTCAGGGCCTAAAAATATATATTTTGGAATTCCTTTTTTCATTGTTTCATTCGTATCCAGGATATAATATCCTGGTTTCATATCGCCCATTGTTGTTGGTTTCTTTTTGGGAAGCGATTTCATTGATACATTTTCGGGCTCAATTGATTTCACAGGAACAGGAATATCTGCATTGCTCGATACACCTGCTAGGCCGGTATTACTTGCAATAACTAAAATTAGTAGATATGATATAATTGCCCACATAACGGCAAAGAGCCAGAAAGGTAGCCAAGTATATTTGTCCTTATTTCGACCTAAACCAAATTCTTTCCAGGCACCATCTTTTGTAAACATTAGTTCAGGCTTTAAAACCAATATTGCCGAAATTCCTATTAGATACACTATTCCTGCATATATGAGCAGGGACATTGCTTCCTTAATTCCACGTTGGACTTTTTTTTAGGGAAAAAAGTCCGATGTTCAAATACGAAGTATCAAAAAGTTGAAAATAATGAAATATTCATTGTAGATTATCCAGGGTGAACCGATAGATTAATTGGTATATTTGTATGTATCTCCTTATAGAATTACCGGAATTGGGAGAATCCATTTGCACTTTTTTGCACTTTTTTGCACTTTTTAAGAAAAAGTGCCCAAAAATCCAGGTGCACTTTTTAAGAAAAAGTGCCCAAAAATCCAGGTGCACTTTTTAAGAAAAAGTGCCCAAAAATCCAGGTGCACTTTTTAAGAAAAAGTG
>Ga0214923_10001046_pt1 | contig 40244 bp, 38 predicted proteins | sample LL1510_MetaG_FD_177993 | JGI IMG/M metagenome (GOLD analysis project Ga0214923, IMG submission 177993) | Freshwater microbial communities from Lake Lanier, Atlanta, Georgia, United States - LL-1510 | ecosystem: Environmental > Aquatic > Freshwater > Lake | place: USA: Georgia | collected... | reverse complement strand
AGACTATAAAAAAATACTACATACTAAAAAAATTGGCCATCATTTTTTAAGAGGTTTTAACGGCACACTTACTATGAGTTGCTGGTTTTATACTATCGCTGTTTTACCTTTGCAAGAAGCTGTTTCGTTAAGTTTTTTAACTCCTATTCTTACTATTTTAGCTGGGCAATTATTTTTGCAAGAAAAGGTTAATAAATACACTTATTTTGCTTGTTTTTTAAGTTTTTTTGGAGTGTTAGTAATTTTAAGACCAGGTTTTAAAAGTATTTCATGGTTTTATTTGGTGCCTTTGGTTTCGGTGTTGTTGTGGGTTATTTCGAATTTAGTGGTAAAGATTATGACTAAAACCGAAAAACCTACCACTATTGTGGCTTATATGTCTATATTTATGCTGATTTTTTCTTTACCTTTGGGCTTGATGCATTTGCAAAAAATTAGCTTGCTTAATTTATTTTGGCTAGCGATGCTTGGTTTGATTTCAAATTTATCTCATATGTATGTGGCAAAAGCTTATAGTGTGAGCGATTTAGCCACTGTTTCACCACTAGATTTTACCCGATTAATTTTTGTTTCAATAATTGCTTATTTTGTGTTTCACGAAAAGCCCGATTTTTATGTATTTGTAGGCTCGGCAATTATTTTGGTAGCAATGATTTTAATTTCAAAAAAACCAAAAATTATTAACAACTTTTCTTAAATTTATGAAAGATCCTTGGGTGTTAATTAGTAAAGAAGGCGAAGAAAAGGAAGTAAGTGTTCTACCTGAAAAATATCCGCCAACAATTGTGAAATCGAGTGGCTATCATGCAAAACTAGAAGAAGTGGAAGTTACAGATTCTCGTCGAAGCTATAAAGGACCAGAAGGTTGGACTGTTTTTGTTCCCGATCCCAGTGAAAAACCAAAATCAAGTGGTGGTAGAGAAAAATAATAAGCTATATATTTATGCAAAAGTTAATATCGTTGTTTTTAAGTAAAATTATCAGCGAAGATGGGCTTAGCCAAAACACCAGGCAAGCCTATTTTTTTGATCTCACAAATCTTGCCGAGTTTTTTACTCAAAAAAACCTCGATGTTAAGCAAATTACCACTCAACATCTTACCGATTATTTACAGCAAAATAGCGAATTGCAAAATAGTTCTTTACAGCGAAAAATCTCTTGTTTTAAAAGTTTTTTTCAATTTTTATTTAGCGAAAAAATTTTAGATTATAACCCTAGTTTAGATTTAGAAGCACCGAAATCTCATAAAAACCTGCCCCATTTTTTAACTAGAAACGAAATCAATACCATGCTTGATTATTTATATCAGCACGAAAGTGAGTTTAATTTAAAATTTGCCACAATGCTTGAGATTATGTATTCTGCTGGTTTGCGAGTGTCGGAGCTTGTTTCGCTATCTTTTGCTAATTTACAATTTAATGGTGACAAATTACTTGATTATTTGATAGTTAAAGGTAAGGGAAACAAAGAAAGAATTGCTCCTTTAAATTCGGCCTGCCTACATATTTTGCCAAAATATTTGCAGTATCGTAAGCGATACCCTAATAAAGAGTGGTTATTTTTAGGTAATATCAGAACCAGTAAAAAAAATTTGGTTAGCTCAAATAATTTGGCAATTAATAAAAATAAACATCTTACTCGACAAGGTTTTTTTGTAGCGATAAAAAAAATCGCTCTTGCTTGCGGTATCGATAAAAATAAGGTTTATCCTCATGCTATTAGGCATTCGTTTGCTACTCATTTGCTAGAAAACGGCCTAGATTTAAGAATTTTACAAGAATTACTAGGGCACAGCAATATTAATACCACCGAAATTTACACAGCGGTAGGTGATGCTAAACTAAAAAAAACTATTTTTCAGCACCACCCACTAAAAGATTTTAAATAATCTTTTTAGCCAGCAATAAAGCTACTGTTATTTTTAGTAAGCAAGGTAGAAAAGCATAAAGTAGTGGCAAAGCTTGTTGTTGTATCTGGTATTGATAGGCCAAGGTAAGTAATAGAAGAGATCCAGAGGCAATTACCGCTCCTAGTTTGGTGGTAAAGCTGTAGCAAGCCATATAAGAAGCGGTTTGCGGGTTGTTGCTACCAAGTAAATTAGCAATGATGGTAGGAGGTAAAATCAGATCGGCTCCTAAAAAAGCCCCAGAACTAAACGAAATAAGTAAAAACCACCAATAATAATTTGGTTGTAAAAAAACTGCAAAAATAAAAGTAAGCACCGCCCCTAAAGTGGAGATAAGCCATATTTTTAGCACCCAACTGGCATTTTTATTGGGTTTTTCAGCTATTTTTCGCCAAAACAACATAAAAAATAAGGCAGAAAAAAAATATAAAGCCAAACTGTAAGGCAATATTTTTGGTGCACCTAAAAAATCTTTCAAATAAAACATCAGCAAATTAGCGGGTAAAGCCACAGCACAACTATTGATGAGTAAAATCAGCATTAATTGCATAAATTGGGTATTTTGATAAGTATTTTTGATGATATTTAGAATGTTTAAGTTTTTGATTTCGTTAGTAAAATTGTGGTTTATTTTTAGTTTGGCAAAAAAAAGTAGAGCAAAAACAATTAATAAAATAAATACTGAACTTAAATAAAAATACTGTTGATTGCCAGTGTTTATTAAAATTAAGGGCAGGGTAGAGGCAAGTAAAACCCCAATTAAACCAGCAGATTCTCTGTAGTTATTGATAATTAATCGCTGTTGTTGGTTTTGAGCGATAATAACCGCCAAACTTTCAAAGTTAATGGCGATGATGTTAAAACAAAAATAAACACTTAACAAGCAACTTGCTAACCACCAAGATTTATTAAGGTTATTTTGCCATAAATTGGGGTTAAATAATAAAAAAAAACTGATGGCCAAGCCAAAGCTAGCAATAATGATATTTTTTTTAGCGGTTGTTTTTTGATTATTGATTAAATAATCGCAACAACCGCCAATTATTGGATCGAGAAACAAATCAAAACTTTTAGCAAGAAAAATTATCAGAGCAATATTACCTAAATTTAATTGAAACTGCCGAAAATAAAAATCGGCAATGTTAATATTGAGAGGTAAGGCTACAAATGCTAATGGAATTGCTAAAATTGCATAGTAAAAAAAATTTAGCTTATTGATTTGTTGGCTCTGCATTATTTTTAGGAATTTTTGGTTTGTTTTTGATGATATCTGGTTTTTTAAATTTGACGATAATTTCTTGATTATTTTTTGTTATTTCGGGGTTGTTATAGTTTTTTGGCAAAGAAACACTATAATAAAAGCTTGAATTAATACTGCTATTATTATTTTCTTGATTATTATTGGCTTTAAAAACAAGCTCAGAATTGTTGTGGCTAATGATGATATCTTGCGGGTTTATGCCAGAAAAATTTAAAGTATAATAATGAAAATTCTCATCTTGTTTTTGAGTTAGATTAGCAGAAAAATTATACTGTGTTTTTTGAAGTGATTTTTGAGAATCTCTAATTTCTTGATAAAAATTTTCGTGAGTTTGATAAAAATAATCATCAAACCAAGAATGATAAAAAGGGCTAAAAATAGAGGGTTGCCGATGTATAATTATTACTGGCGGTTGTTTTTTTTGGTAAAAATTACAAGAAGCTAAGCCAATAATAATGCCTAAACTAAGTAAAATAGCCGTTTTTAGTTTAGGGTTATTATTAAAGTTATTTTTTAGTTTTGTTTGCCAAGAGCCATTGCTTACCTGACAAAGATTATTTGTTAAGTTAGACATAAAAAATATATTGGATTTTTAATATTGTGTTGCTTAGAATTTAAGATTTTAGAAAGTATTTTGATTTCTAAAAACTCATCACAAATTTAATTTTTCAATAATGTTTTGTCAAGGTAAGTTAATTAAAATATTTATATTTTTTGCTATTATTTTGGTTTTTTCTTGTGCTAAAAATAATGTTAGATGGTCTTACCAAGGTAAAAATGGCCCACAATTTTGGGGCAATATTACCGAAAATTATAAATTTTGCAAAATTGGTTATAATCAATCACCTATCAATATCACCTTACCTTTTGATAACAATAATCTAAATTTTTTCTACCAAGAGGCCGAAATCGATAAAAAAACAATGCCTAATCAGCTTTATTTAATGGTTTATGGTAAAAATTTTGTGGTTAATGCTATTAACCACAAAAAATATCACTTACAATACATTAAATTTCATCATTTAAGCGAGCATCAAGTAAATGGCAAAGCTTACGATCTAGAAATGCAATTAGTGCATAAAAGCGAAGATGAACAATGGTTAATTGCTAGTTTTTTTATTGCTCAAAATAACCAAGAAAACTTAAATTTTCAACAATTAATCGAGTTTTTAAACAATAAAAATCTCACCACAACTCTTGACCTTAAAAAAAATATTTTACATAATAATGCTAGTTTTTTTTATGAAGGTTCTTTTACTACTCCGCCATGCCTAGAGGCGGTAAAATGGTTTGTGTTTAAAAACCCTATTTTGCTTAGTCAAAACCAAATAAATTCAATTATTAAAAATACTATCTTTGTTTTAAAAAATGCTCGACCATTACAAAAATTTGAGCCACAAAAATTTTAATTATGCAAACCAACACCTTGAAAAACAATATTTCTACTAATCTTAATGAGCCGCAACAGCAGGCAATTAGCACTACCGAAGGGCCTTTGCTGGTTTTGGCAGGTGCAGGCACTGGCAAAACTAAAGTTCTTACTTCAAGAATTATTAATATTTTAAATTGTGGCTTGGCAAATCCTTACGAAATTTTAGCTGTAACTTTTACCAATAAAGCTGCTAACGAAATGAAGCATCGTATTTCTGCCGAAATTGGCGATTTGGCTAGCGGGTTATGGATTGGCACTTTCCATGCTATTTGTGCCAAAATTTTAAGAAGGCACTCTGATGTTGTGGGTTTGAGCTCTGATTTTACTATTATCGACGACGAAGATCAACTTCGGCTTATTAAGCAAATTTTGCTCGATCTAAATATCGATGGCAAGCAATTTCCGCCAAAAACTTATTTACAAAAAATTTCTAAAATCAAAGATTTGGTGCAGTCAAATATTAATAATAACGATATCAATTTACCAAAACTTCAAGATGTTTATAGGCTTTACCAAAGTCGATTGCTATCTATGAATGCCACCGATTTTGGCAATTTAATTAGCCATAATCTCGATATTTTTGCCAAGGCTCCTGAGGTTTTGCAAAAATATCAACATCAATTTCGCTATATTTTAATTGACGAATACCAAGATACCAATAATGCTCAATATCAATGGTTATTGTTGCTTTCAAAACTTTATAATAACATTTGCTGTGTAGGCGATGATGATCAATCTATTTATAGCTGGCGAGGGGCAAATATTGCTAACATTTTAAGATTTGAAAAAGATTTTGCCGATGCCAAAGTTATTCGTCTTGAGCAAAATTATCGTTCTACTTCGGCAATTTTACAGGTGGCAGATGCGGTTATTTCAAAAAATACCCAAAGACACGGCAAAACCCTCTGGACAACTCAAAACAAAGGTAATTTAGTAAAGCTTGCTACTTTTTTTGATGATAGGCAAGAAGCTCAAAATATTGCCAACTCTGCCAAAAATGCTATTTTGCAAAGGCAGGCAATTGCTAATCAGATAGCAATTTTGGTGAGGGCAGGCTATCAAACAAGGCCTTTTGAAGAGGCTTTTATGCAACAAGGGGTGGCTTATCGAGTAATTGGTGGGTTAAAATTTTATGATAGGCAAGAAATACGCGATTGTATTGCTTACCTAAGGTTGTCTGCTAATTTAAACGATGATTTAGCCTTATTAAGAGTAATAAACACTCCTAAAAGAGGTATTGGTGATGCCACTTTACAATTAATAGCTGAAATTGCCAAACAACAAAAAATTTCAATGTTTAATGCTATAGATTTTTGTTTTGCCAATAATTTAATCAAAAATAAAAGCGGTTTGCAAATTTTTATGCAGGTGATTAATAAATACCACCAGCAAATTAACCTGATAAACTTAGCAGAATTGGCAAAATCATTATTTAACGAAACTGGTTATTGCCAACATTGGAGGCTAGAAAACACCCTAGAAGCTCAAGGTAGGCTCGAAAATATCGAAGAATTTATTAAAAGTTTAGCTGATTTTGCTAGTATTAACGAATTTTTAGAATATGCTTCTTTGGTTGAAGCAAAAGATGAAAAAAACTTGCAAGATGCTGTAAATATTATGACAGTTCATGGTTCAAAAGGTTTAGAATTTGATATGGTTTTTTTACCAGGTTTAGAGGAGGGAATTTTTCCGAGTAGTAAATCTCTCGATACTTTAAGTGGCATCGAAGAAGAAAGAAGATTGCTTTATGTGGCAATCACCAGAGCAAAAAAATATTTACAATTATCTTTGGCAAAAAATCGTTTTGTTTTTGGCGGATCGCAACAAACTTCGCCATCTCGTTTTTTACAAGATATTCCTAAAAATCAGCTCGAATGCCAAGAAATATCTTTTGGTCAGGTAAAAAATTTTAACCAAGCAAAAACTTTTACAAAAAGCACTAATTTTAGTAGTAACACCACTTTTAATTATAAAAGCAATAATAAGCCAGTGCAGTTGTCTAAAAAAGAAGACAGTGGTAATTTATTTAAAATAGGAAAAAGAGTTGAGCATGCTAAATTTGGTGTTGGCACAATTGTTAAAACAGATGGCAATAAGCTTGAAATTAATTTTCATAATCTGGGTGTAAAAACTATTTTACAAGATTTTATAAAATTAGTTTAGAATTGGCATTGATTGCAAAAATAACTAGATCGACCAGATTGCATAATTTTTTGAATTTTATTATCGCAAGTTGGACAATTTTTTTTAGAATAAACTAAGTGGAGTTGTTGAAAATTTCCTGATTTGCCATCGGCATTTTTATAATTGCTAATTGAAGAACCTTTGTTTTCTATTGCTATTCGTAAAATTTTTTTAATGTTTTCTGTTAAAATTATAATTTGTGTAAAATCTAGTGTTTTAGAAACGGTTGTAGGTAAAATTTTGCTAACAAATAAAATTTCATTTGCATAAATATTACCAATCCCTACCACAATTTTATTATCCATCAAGCTTGTTTTGATATTTAAAGTTTTATTTTTTAGTATTTTATGTAAATATTTAGCATTAAAATCATCGGTAAGTGGTTCGGGGCCAAGATGTTGCAAAAATTTATTTTTAATTAAATGATGCTGATAAAATAAATCAATAAAGCCAAATCTTCTGATGTCGCTAAATTCGAGCCAAAATTCTTGTTGTTCTTTTTTTATTAAACAAGCAAAATGCAGGTGTTTGTGTTGATAAAAATTTTCTTTGATACATAAATTACCAGTCATGCCAAGATGTATAAGCAACAATAGATTATCGCTAAGATAAATCAGTAAATATCTAGCTCTTCGAGTAATAGAGATAATTTTTTTATTTTTTAATTGTTGCAAAGGCAGAGTAGATTGATAGCGAAGTTTGTAATCAGAAGTAAAAACCTGTAATATTTCTGATGTAACAAGATGTTGCAAGCCTAATTTAACATTTTCAACCTCGGGTAATTCTGGCATTTTTTGATGAGATTTTTTAATTATAAAAAATTTTTGATAGAATTAGATAATGAGACTTGTTGCATCCCAAATTTGTTTTAATTTTTTGCTAGTTTTTAGGAGAAATTTCAGCTATTTTTGCTCTCATATTAAACATATTAGGGCAAAAATAGCTGAAATTTCTCCTAAAAACTAGCAAAAAATTAAAACAAATTTGGGATGCAACAAGTCTCATAATGTTAAATTATGTTTGTAATAATATCAAGAACTCATTTATTAGATTTTCTTGCATTATGAGTTGTGATTGGTATAAATTCATATCTTTGTGATTAACTTTTTTAAACCAAAATGTTCAAAATTATAAGAAAAATAATGAAAGAAATTTGAAACCCTAGGATCATCACAATTAAAAAGAATGGTTTTGCCACGAAAATGCTCTTTATAATGTTTTAATTCGTTTTCAATATCGGTAAGCTGAGTTAAAACTAGTTTTTTTTCTTATGTTTTGTTTTGTGTAAGTTTTTATTTTGAGACTTTGTCATTATAAAATAAATTATAATTTTTTCGCATTTTTTTAAAGTTTAAAAAAACAAACAAATTAGTGATGCAATTGTTTAGACTATTTGATGCAAAATTACCAAGCCGAAGGCTTATCGCTTGATGATTTTGCCCATTTATAACAACCACCGTAAGACAAACCTTTGCCACCACTACAACTATCGAGATCAAAACAATCTTCTTTTGATAATGATTTATTGTAAATAATATCTGCAAGAACCCACTTCATATTTGCCAGAGATATTTTCCATCTAATAACGGTTATAGTTTGGTTGGGAACTATAACCGTTATTACAAAATAATACAACTATAAAAAATAGAAAGTTATATTTTTTCATTTTTCGCTTTCTTATCTAGAGAAAATAATTTTACTAGCTAAAAAAACCACTTCCAAAAGGGAATCTTCTTTTTGGTTTATCGTCTGATTTTTTATCGCGATTATCTCTATCTCTGTTGTTATCGAAGTTGCGATCTCTATTTTCACTGCGATTTTTTCTATCGTTATTTTCTCTACCACCATCTCGATTATCTCTGCCTTCTCTTCTTCTATCGCGATCTCCTCTGTCTCTGTTGCCACTATTTCTTTGAGATCTATCTCCTCTTTCACCAGAATTATTTTTGAAAGAATCTCTTTCATCAATAATTTGTGGTTTATTGAGTATTTTATCAGAAATATCTTCGCCAGTAGTTTGATCTACACAACGATAGCTAAGTTTTGGCCGACCTTTTTTATCGAAGCCAATAACCTTTACTTTAACAATATCTCCCTCATTGATAACATCTTCAACAAATTCTATACGATGATCAGCTAATTCAGAAATATGAACAAAGCCATCTTTGTTTTCAGAGATGCTAATAAAGGCACCAGCATCGATAACTTTTGCAACTGGGCCTTCGAATAAATCACCAATTTGTGGTTCAAAAGTAATGCTTTCTATCATAGCAGTTGCTTTTTTAATTGATTCGGCATTATTGGCAGAGATTTTTACCAAACCGCTATCTTCGATATCAACTACTGCTCCAGATTTTGCACAAATATCTTTTATTACCACACCTCTAGAACCTATAACTTCTCTGATTTTATCTTTAGAGATTGTCATGGTTTCGACTCTTGGAACCCTGTTGTTGTCTGTTCTGGCAGAGGTAATTACTTCATTCATTTTTTGTAAGATATGAAGCTTTCCAGTGCAGGCTTGAGTTAATGCTTTTTGCATTATTTCTAGGTTAATACCAGTGATTTTGATATCCATTTGTAGTGCGGTAATGCCATTGCTTGTGCCAGCAACTTTAAAATCCATATCGCCTAGATGATCTTCGTCTCCCATGATATCGGATAAAATAACATAGTTTTCGCCTTCTTTAATTAAACCCATGGCAATACCAGATACTGCAGATTTGATAGGAACCCCTGCATCCATTAAGGCTAGTGAAGTTCCACAAACTGTGGCCATAGAAGAAGAACCGTTTGATTCGGTTATTTCTGAAACAACTCTAGTTGTATATGAAAAATCTTTATCGTTAGGATAGACTGGGTTTATTGATCTCCATGCTAATTTACCATGACCTATTTCTCTTCTACCAGGAGATTTTAAAGCACCAACTTCACCAACAGAATAAGGAGGGAAGTTATAATGCAACATAAAAGATTCTTCGGTAAGTGCACTTTCTAAGCTCTCGATCAATTGTTTGTCTTTTGCATCTGCACCTAAAGTAGCAACTACTAAAGCTTGAGTTTCGCCTCTAGTAAATAAAGCACTACCATGAACTTGTGGTAAGATACCAGTTTCGATAGAAATTTGTCTGATTTGATCTGGTTTTCTGCCATCAATTCTTAGGTTATTTTTTAAAATATCAACTCGAACAATATCTTGTGATAGTTGTTTGAAAATTGATTTTAATAATTTTTCATCGATACCTTTTTCTGGATTGAGAAATTTTTCTTTAACATCTAGCTCAATTGTTTCGAGATCTTGAGATCTAGCTTGTTTTTCAAGTTTTTTATAGGCTAAAACCAAGCGATTTTCGATAAATTTAGTGATTTCTTGCTTTAATTCTTGATTATTTTTTTGAGGCAAGGTTAATTTTGGCTCACCAGCTTGTTCTGCAAGTTGATTGATTAAATCGATTATTGGCGAAAATTGTTGCTGACCAAAACTGATAGCTTCAAGCATTTGATCTTGGCTTAACTCTTTTGCTTCAGATTCTACCATTAAAACAGAATCTTTGGTGCCAGCTACTACTAAATCGAGAGAGCTATTTTTTAATTGAAGGTTGCTAGGGTTTAAAACGAATTCGTTTTCAATAAAACCAACTCTACAACCAGCGATGATTGTTTGAATAGGAGCTTTTGAAATAGCTAGCGCAGCCGAAGCACCAACTAAAGCAACGATATCTGGGTTGCATTCTGGATCATAAGATAAAACCGTGCAAACTACATTTACTTCATTGTAAAAACCAGCCGGAAAGATTGGCCTAATTGGGCGATCGATAAGCCTAGATACTAATGTTGCAACATCAGAAGGTTTACCTTCTCTTTTAAAAAAGCCACCAGGTATTTTACCTGCCGCATAAGATTTTTCAAGATAATTTACAGTAAGTGGAAAAAAATCAATGCCATCAGCAGGTTTATTAGCAATTGTTACCGCACATAATACTGTGGTATTGCCGTATTTTGCAACTACAGAGCTAGCTTGCCTAGCAATTTTACCAGTTTCTAGTGAGAAGTTTTTACCATTCCAGATTATTTCTTTTTTGACAACATTAAACATATTTTGTTATTTTTTTAAATTATTTTAATTGGTTTCTAGTATTAGAATATAAACAGAAATTTAGAAACCTTTTATTATTTCAATGTGAAATAATTTTTTAAGACAGCATTTTAAGATTTTTTTTTAATTCATTATTTAATAAAAAAAATCTTTTTAATTCAAGATAGATTTTTGTAAAAACACTAAAATTTATCTTGAATTAACAATGGTTTATACTAAACAAGCCTTTTATTTAGTATAAAATTATCAAAGTTATTTTCTGATATCTAATTTTTTGATAAGATCTTCGTATCGAGTAAGGCTGAAAGATTTTAGGTAGTTTAACAAACGACGACGTTTGCCAACCAAGATTAATAAGCCTCTTCTAGAGGAGTGATCTTTTTTATGATTTTTAAGATGCTCAATAAGGTTATTGATTTGAGAAGTTAAAATTGCTGATTGCACTTCAACAGAGCCAGTATCTGATTTATTATTAGAGAAGTTTTGGATTATTTCTTTTTTTGTTTGAGTTTTTAACAACATAATGATTAAGTTATTTAAATTATTTTTTGTTTTCTTTACTAATTTTGCAGTTTAAAAAAAATATTTCAAGTAATTTTTTACATATTTTATGAATATTTTTTAAATTGACAAGTTTTTTTATCGTTATTTTATGATACTGTTTTCATTTTTATTATTGATTCAATTATAAAGTTGAAAGTGTATTGCATAAACTTAAATTTCGTGATAACAAATCGGCGGTAAAGCCAGAGCAGTCTAGCACTGTATCAAAAAAGATATCTTGAGTTAAGTTTTGATTTGAATTATTTTTTTGTGCTTGCAATAATTTTTGTTTAAAAAATTTATTTTGCCAAATACTTGGGCTAGCATAAATAAACATTGGCACGGTATGAGCTTGTTTCCAAGCATTAGATTGATTATCTTCGTTACCATTGCCATAAATATTTTCTTCTCCTAAAAACTGCCCGTGATCGGAAATATAAAAAACAATAGTATTGCTGTTATTGAATTTTTCAAATAATGTTGTTAAAAAATAATCGGTATAAAAAACCGTATTATCATAAGCATTAATTAACTCTTGTTTTTGGCAACTGCTTGGGGCTTTTTGGCAAGCGGGGCGAAAAGCTTCAAAAGTACTAGGATAGCGATCGTGAAAGCGCATATGGCTACCAAAAGTATGTAAAATTATAAAGTTATTTTTTTGTTTATCTATTGCTTCAATATGAGGTAATAAAGTTTCATCGTAAGCGATTTTATTATCTTTTAAGAGATAATCTCGATAAAAAGCATTGTCGCTTTCTATGCCTAAAATATTTAAAATGCCGTTGCCAAATTCTTTAGAGCTTTGCGAAGAATACCAATAAGTTTTGAAGCCAAATTTTTTAAAAACCGAAATAATACTAGTTTCTGGCGGAATATCGATGTATTGTGATTTTAATCTGTGCGATAATAAAGAGTTTACAGAAGGAGAGGTGAGGTTAAAATCGGCTAAAACTTTAAATTTTAGTAAGTTATTTATTTTGGCTAAATTAGGAGTAGTATTCTGATTGTAGCCATATATTTGTAGATGATCTGCCCTTAAAGATTCGCCAATTACTAATACTACATTTAAATTTGGTAAGTTTTTTTGATAATTAAATTTAATTTTTTCGGTAATATTAATTCTGTTTTCTACAGATTCTAAATTATGAGAAAATCTTTGCAAATAAATTACTAATGAAGAAAAATAATTGATTGGTGCATAATGATGAATTGCTTTGGTAAAAATATGTTTAGATTTAGCAGTAATGATACTACTAATTACTAGAATTAGAAAGGCTATTATGGTTATTTTAATTTTATAATTAGTTTTTTGTAAACTGGTTTTAAACAGCAAAGAACTTGGTAAAAAAGCAAAAAAGAAAAAATAAGAAAACAAAGAATTATCAATTACTTCGTTTGTATGTCCAATACTTAACAACGCATTAGCTATGAGGTTTTCATCGAGAATAGTGCCAAATTTATTAAGAGCATATAAATAAATTACCGAACAAAAAAAGATAAGCGATAAAATTATTTTGAGAAGCAGGCTACTAAAACTTAGTAGTAAAAATAAAATATTCAGTAGGCAAAAAACAATAATGATCTCAAAAAAATTATTTTTAAAATTATCGGCAATAAAATTAAAAAAGGCAAAATTTTGTGTATTAAAAAATAATAATAAATAGCAAGTTGCAAGGAATACAATAAAAACATCTTGTGCTGTGGTGATTTTTTTAAACATTGATATAATTTCTGATTTTTTAAAATCACAAATTATTATTTTATTGTTTAATATTGTCAAGTATAAATTGGCAATTAATTTGTTTTTAATTGGTAAAAACAGCTTGCAAATTGAGATTTTTTATGGTAAAATAACTTCCATTAAATTTTTACTTATTATTTTTTCATTAAAAATTATGCGTTATCTTGCCCTTACTAATTCCGATCGCCAAGCAATGTTACAAGAAATCGGGGTTGATTCTGTAAATCAGCTTTACTGCGATGTTGATGATAAATTCTTGTTAAAACAACCTATTGCTGGCTTGCCTCACCATATGGGCGAGCAACAGGTCGATGCCTTAATTTCTAGTTTTGCTAAAAAAAATCGTTCTGCTAGTGAGGGTAATTTTTTCTTGGGTGCAGGGTGTTATAATCATCATATTCCTGCCACGGTCGATCATTTAATTCAACGATCTGAGTTTTTAACTTCTTATACTCCTTATCAGCCCGAAATTTCGCAAGGCACTTTGGCAACAATTTTTCAATTTCAGAGTATTATTTCTTTACTCACTGGTATGCAAGTTGCTAATGCTTCAATGTATGACGGAGCCACTTCTTTAGCCGAAAGTTTGCTGATGGCTCTGCGTTTAAAACCAGGCAAAAAAAAGTTCGCTCTTGCTAACAACATTCACCCCGATTATTTAGAAGTCTGCCACACTTATCTTAACTTAAACGAGGCAAGCTTTACTCAGCAAATCTCTGATGATTGTGCTGGTGTGGTGGTGCAATACCCCGATTTCTATGGCAATATTGATGATTTACAAGCTATCAAGCAACAATGTGAAAAAGCGGGGGCTTTGTTAATTGTGGTGGTCAACGAAGTTTTGGCTTTAGGTTTGTTGCCAGCTCCAGAAATGGCCGATATTGTAGTGGGCGAAGCCTCTTCTTTAGGTGTGGGGCTTAATTTTGGCGGGCCTTTACTGGGCTTTTTTGCTTGTAAAAAAGAGTTTGTAAGGCAAATGCCAGGGCGAATTTGTGGCTCTACAGTCGATGCCGATGGCAAACAGGGTTTTGTGCTTACCTTAAATGCCCGAGAACAGCACATTCGCCGAGAAAAAGCTACTTCTAATATTTGTTCGAATCAAGGTTTGTGTGCCACTGCTTTTACTATTCATGTTTCGTTGCTTGGTGAAATTGGTTTTAAAAAATTGGCAATGCTTAATCATAGCAAGGCTTGCTTTGCCTTTGATGAACTTAGTAAAATTAAGGGTTTAAAAATTTTAAATCAAAATTTTTTCAATGAATTTACCGTTGAATTTTCGCAAAATGCTAGCGAAATTAACCAAAAACTTTTAGCTCAAAACATAATTGGTGGTTATGTCGAAGGTAATAAAATGATTCTTGCTTTTACCGAATTAACTACCGACGATGATATTAAATTTTTAGCAACACAATTACAAAAAATTTTGCAATAAATTTTGGCAAAAAATATGGGTAAAATCATTACTTTCTTTAATCATAAGGGCGGGGTTGGTAAAACAACCTTGGTGCATAATTTAGGTTTTATGCTTGCCGATAAAGGCTGTAAGGTTTTGCTTATCGATGCAGATCCGCAAATGAATTTAACTTCGGCAATTTACGGTCTTTCTACTTCGACCGAATCTTATAGCAACATTGCCAACAATTTAATGAGGTTGGTTTGATGGTTAAGATTCCAGAATCATATGGTCGTGTTATTAATCCAAAAAATACAATAAACAAGATTAAAAAAATTGAATCGATTATTGAGTATTTGCAAAAACAAGAATCATCAAAGCAACATCTTTTTTTGCAAGATTATAATATTAATTTTTCTGTTTGTAATGGGAATTATGATGAAATTAATATTAAAGATTCTATTTATAAAGCATCAGATGATTCTATAGAAAATCTATATAATTATATTTTTTGCCAAAAAAATATAATTGATTTTTTTGAAGATAAAGATGAATGTTTAGAAGTGTTTAACAAAGAAAAATTTTTCGATCTAAAAATTTTGCTTGATGAATGTTTTAATTGTATTCAATCAGGTAATAAGCTTGCAACAGTAATTATGATAAGATCTTGTATAGAAAAGTGGCTAACAGATATGGAAATAACAGAAAAAAATAACGAGAAAAAAATAAATGATTTTATAAACCAAATAGAAACAGATTCAAAATATAACATATTACAATCTCAATCATCAAACATTGAAAAACTCTTGCATCTTTGTAGAGAAAATGGTAATCATGTTGCTCATAGCCGAATTAAAGAAGCCCAAGAATATATTAAAAATTATTGTCTTGAAACATCTTTAAAGTTATTATGTAAGCTGATTGAAATAACCATTTTAAAAGAAGATATAATGGAAATAAAAAATAAAAATCAAGCAGAAAAGATTAAAAACATGCAATTCGATATTAAAAAACTAGGCACTGAACAAAATAATAATAAAAATTTTGTTGATAATGCTGATGATGAAATATTTTTTTAAATATGCCAGAAATTAGTCGTTTTTTAGGAATTATCATTTATATGTATTTTAAAGATTATAATCCGCCACATTTTCATGTGAAATATGAAAATTATGAAGCTAATATAAATATCAAAGATTTAAAAATAATCAGTGGTAATTTGCCACCTAGAATATTTGGTTTTGTAGTTGAGTGGTCTATGATTCATAAAGAAGAGTTACTTGATAATTGGCGGGCGATTATAGATTTAAAATCTCCAAAAAAAATTCAACCATTAATTTCATAGTTATGTATAAACACAATATAGAACAGGCAAAATATGAAACAGATTATAAAATTTTTGTAGTATTCGATGATCAATCAAAAGGCATTGTAGATTTAAAAAATTTTATTTTTAACAACGGTTTTTCTGTTTTTAACAGGTTGCAAGATAAACAACAATTTAAAAATTTTATTATCAAAAATCATACTTTAGTTTGGGGTGAAGATTTAGATCTTGCTCCAGAATTTCTTTATGATTTACTTTTAAATAATGATAAAAATTAACTAAAAAAATTTATAAACAAAAACAAAATATTTATGCAAAATTTTACTCCAACTCAAACCGGCTTAAATCACGAAACCACTTTGCTTATCACTCAATCGCACACTGGTGCTTGCGGTGTTGATTTACCAGAAGTGCCCGATTTTCAGCTAAAAACTGGTAAAAAAACTAGAGAATCAATAGGCTTGCCCCAAGTAACCGAGCCACAAGTTATTAGGCATTTTGTAAGGCTTTCGAACCAAAATTATTCTATCGATTCGGGTTTTTATCCGCTTGGTTCTTGCACCATGAAACACAACCCAAGGTTAAACGAAAAAATGGCCAGATTACCAGGTTTTGCTAATATCCATCCGTTACAAAACGAGCAAACCGTGCAAGGTGCTTTAGAATTGATGTATAATTTGCAACATTGGTTAGGCACTCTCACTGGTTTAGAGGCGGTTTCTTTGGCTCCTGCGGCAGGTGCTCAAGGTGAGTTGGCTGGTATGTTGGTAATTAAAAAAGCCCACGAAGTAAAGGGCCAAGCTCACCGAAAAGTGGTTTTAATTCCAGATTCTGCTCACGGCACTAACCCTGCAACGGCGGCTATTTGTGGTTTTGATATTAAAGTTATTCCTTCTGATGAAGAAGGCTTGGTAAATTTAGTGGTTTTTAAAGAGTTGGTGGCAACTCATGCTCACGAGCTTGCTGGCATCATGATTACCAACCCAAATACTTGCGGTAAATTTGAAAAAAACATTGTTGAAATTGCCGATTTAGTTCATAAAGCTGGCGGTTATTTTTATTGTGATGGAGCTAATTATAATGCTATTGTTGGTAAAGTGAGGCCAGCAGATATTGGGGTTGATGTGATGCATTTTAACTTGCATAAAACTTTTTCTACTCCGCACGGTGGCGGTGGCCCTGGTTCTGGTCCGATTGCTGTTAGAAAAGAGTTAGCAGAATTTTTACCTTCTCCTCATGTTGAAAAAAATCAAGATAAATTTTATTTTGCTAAACCAAAACATTCTTGTGGTAAAGTTAAAGGTTTTCATGGGCAATTTGGTATGCATGTTCGGGCTCTTACTTATATGCTTTCGCATGGGGCAGATGCTTTGCAAAAAGTAGCAGAAGATGCAGTGCTTTCGGCAAATTATATTTTAACTAAATTAAAAGACCACTTCCATGTGCCTTTTTTAGGCTATTGTATGCACGAGTGCTTGCTTACCGATAAACTGCAAAAAGCTCAAGGAATCGGCACTCTTGATATTGCTAAGGCTTTGGTTGAATTTGGCATTCACCCAATGACAGTATTTTTTCCGTTAGTTGTGCAAGGAGCAATGTTAATTGAGCCAACCGAAACCGAAAATAAACAAACCATCGATAATTTTATCAGCACCATGATTTACATTGCTAGCGAAATTAAAAACGGTAACGGCGATAAATTTCATAACTATCCGCTTCATACTCCAAGAAGAAGATTAAACGAAGTTCAGGCCGCTAAAAACCCTATTCTTACTTGGGTAGAGCTTTTTAATTTAAACTAAAAATATGCAAAATATCTCAATAATCACCAATAGCAATAAGCTACGTGTAGCTGTTGATGAAATTCCTAACCTCCAAACTGTGGCTATTGGGGTATTTGTTAAAACTGGTAGCCGAAACGAAGGTTTGGCAATTAACGGCATTTCGCACTTTTTAGAGCATATGGCTTTTAAAGGCACCAAAACCCGAACTGCCAAACAAATTGCCGAAGAGTTTGAAAGTATTGGGGGCTATATCAATGCTTATACTTCTCGAGAAAAAACTGTTTATTATGTAAAAGTTTTAAAACAGCATACCGAATTTGCTATTCAGTTTTTGGCCGATATTTTGCAAAATTCTACTTTTGATAGCCAAGAAGTAGAAAAAGAAAGAGGGGTTATTTTGCAAGAAGTCGCCATGACTTACGATACCCCAGACGACATTATTTTTGATTATTTTCAAGAGCAGGCATTTCCTAAACAGCCTTTGGGCAGATCAATTTTAGGTAAAGTAAAAAATATCAAAACTTTTAATCAACAGCATTTTCAAAACTATATCAATAGCCAATATAACTATCAAAATATGGCAATAGTTGCTTCGGGTAGCATAAAAACTACCGAGGTGGTTAATTGGGTTGATAAATATTTTAATCAATTAAATAGCAATATTATTGAAAAACCAAAAAAGCCAAAATATGCAGGTGGAGTTGTTAAAAAAGTTAAAAAACTTGAACAAGTGCACTTAGTTTTAGGCTTTGAAGGGTTGTCGCAAAATGATCCAAAATTTTATACCCAACAGATCTTGGCTATGATTCTTGGCTCGGGCATGTCTTCTCGGTTGTTTTACGAAATTCGAGAAAATCTAGGTTTAGCATATTCGGTTTATGCTTTTAATAGTTGCTATTCTGATGCTGGTATATTTGGTATTTATGGTGGCACTTCTGCCGAAAAACTTGATTTATTTTTGCAAGCAACCAAGCAAGAGTTGCAAAAAATTTGCCAAAATATCACCGATGCTGAAATGCAAAAAGTGCAAACCCAATTTTTAGCAGGTTTGGCAATGGCAAAAGAAAGCACTAATGCCAGAATGCAACGAATTGGCAACGATATTTTAGATTACAACAAAATTTATACCGACCAAGAGTTGATAGAAGAATTTAACAGCAACACCAAATTAGATGTTAATAATTTGGCAAGCCAAATTTTTGCTGGTTCGCCAACTTTGGCGGTTTTAGGTGAGGTGAAAAATTTTAATTTTGATTCTGATAATTTCAAACTATGAAAAACAATTATGAAGTAATTGTTGTAGGCGGGGGGCATGCAGGAGTAGAGGCGGCTTGTGCTTCGGTAAGGTTAGGTGCAAAAACCCTGCTTATCACCAAGCAAGAAAGTAATTTGGGTGAAATGTCTTGCAATCCTGCTATTGGTGGGGTTGCCAAAGGCACAATAGTTCGAGAAATAGATGCTCTCGACGGCATTATGGGTAGAGCAATTGATAAAGCTGGCATTAACTTTAAAATTTTAAACAGTTCAAAAGGCCCCGCTGTTCATTCGCCAAGAGCTCAAGCCGATCGCAAGCTTTATAAACAAGCGGTTAACGAAATTTTACAACAAGAATATCAAAATCTCGATATTATTTTTACCACAGCCCAGCAATTAATCATCGAAACTCAACAAATAAAAGGCATAATTATTGCAGATGGCACTAAAATTAACTGCCAAGCTTTGATTATTACTACTGGCACTTTTTTAAGAGGTGTAATGCATATTGGTTCATCTCAAACACAAGGTGGTAGAAAAAACGAATCGGCATCAGTTGATTTGGCGGTTTCATTGCAAAAATGTGGTTTTGCACTAGCAAGGCTTAAAACTGGCACCCCTGCTCGAATTTTAGCCTCTTCGATTAATTATAGCAATCTTGAATTGCAAGAAAGCGATGCTGTTCCTACTCCTTTTTCGTATCTAAATAAAACCATTAATACACCTCAAATTCCTTGCTACATAACCTATACTAATCAAAAAACTCATCAAGTTATCGCTGAAAATTTACATCAATCTGCTATGTATGGCGGTAATATTACAGGCAACGGTCCTAGGTATTGTCCTTCTATCGAAGATAAAATTCATCGTTTTGCCAATAAAGAAAGGCACCAAATTTTTTTAGAGCCAGAGGGCTTAGATAGTGATTTAGTTTATCCTAACGGCATTTCTACTTCTTTACCACAAGAAGTGCAAGAAAAGTTTATTAAAACCATACCAGGGCTTGAAAATTGCATCATCACTCAACCTGGTTATGCCATAGAATACGATTTTATTGATCCTAGAGAGCTTTTACCAACTTTGGCAACAAAAAAAATTGCTAATTTATTTTTGGCAGGGCAAATCAACGGCACCACAGGCTATGAAGAGGCGGCAGGGCAGGGCTTGGTTGCTGGTGTTAATGCTGGCTTATTAAGTTTAAAAAAGGGTCAGGAGTTTATTTTAGATCGCACTAGTAGTTATATTGGGGTAATGATAGACGATTTAACTAGTTTAGGAGTTTCTGAGCCTTATCGTATGCTTACTTCTCGCTCAGAATACAGGCTTAGTTTAAGGGCAGATAATGCCGATGCTAGGCTTACCGAATTAGGTATAAAAATAGGCTGTGTTGGTGAGTATCGCCAACAAATGTTTACTGCTAAACAGCAAAAATTACAAGAGGCCTTAAATCTACTAGAAAGTTTAACTATTTCTCCAATTAAACTACAAAAACATAATATTCATATCAAGCAAGACGGAGTTTTAAGAACCGCTTTTCAATTATTGGCTTTTCCTGACATTACTTTTGAAAATTTAGCTACTATTTGGTCTCAAGAGTTGTGCCAAATTGATACACCTATTCAAAAACAAATTAGCATTGAAGCCTTGTATTTTAACTACTTAAAAAGACAACAACAAGATATTTTATTTTTTCAACAACAAGAAAATACTAAAATTCCTCTTGACATAAATTATAATCTAATTCAAAGTTTATCAAATGAAGTTAGGGAGAAATTAACTAAATATCGCCCTGCAACTATTCATCAAGCCAGTAAAATTCAGGGCATCACCCCTGCTTCATTAATGGCTATTTTGATTTATTTAAAGCACAAAAATCATTAATTTATGTCAGTTTTATTGCGATTAATTATCTTGGTTCTTAGCTTCGTTTTTTTTCAAATAAATTTTTCCTTGGCAGAAAATATTTTTGATAACAGTAGCATCGCTAAAGACATTGAAAAAAGCTTGTTATTCGATAAGCAAGCACAAGAGCAATTCGATATCTATGCAAACGAATCCCCCCTTAGCAAAGAAACTGTAAAATCAATTATTGTTGGCATTAAAGAAAAGCCAGAGGATGCTAAAAAAAGTAAAAAAGACAAAGAAAAAGATAAACAATCTGAGCTTGATATTGCAGTGACCGACAGAACAAAAATTAACTATAAACTAAAAGAAAAAGAAAAGCTTGCTTATAATGCGGTTTTGGCAGGGCAATACGAAATTGCCATTGAACTTTATAAATCTGTTTTGGCAAAAGATCCAAAAAATAACTATTCTAAATATGCTTTGGCAACTGTTTATCAAAAACTTGGTCAGTATCGTCAATCAAAAACTCTTTATCAAGATTTATTAAAACAAGATCCCGAAAATAAACAAGAAATAATCAATAACATCATTGCCATAATGATAGAAGAAACTCCGAGAGAAGCATCTTATTTACTGGCTAGATTATCTCAACAAAATCCAGATTCGGCATTTATTTGTGCCAATGCAGCCTTGGCAAACGAAAAAATCGGCAACTATAACAAGGCAATCGAGTATTATCAAAAAGCAGTAATTATTGAGCCAGAGAATTCTGGTTTTTATTATAATTTAGCTGTTTTGCATGACAAAACCAAGCAATATGCAAAAGCCATTGATTATTATAACTTAACTGTTAAAAACTATAATAACGATCCTGCTATTTCTATTTCTGAAGTGCAAAACCGTATCACCAATTTAAAAACCTTAATTTAAATGCAACAAATACTTAGTTTTGCTCGAGCTAAAAATTGCTCCGATATACATATTTCAGCTGGTTATAAAATAATTTTTCGTCTTAATGGCGAAATCATTGATTACCCAGAAAATCAAATTAATCTCACTAGTCAACAAGTCTACGATCTTATTTTTGTTTTAACCACATCAGAGCAGAAAGAAATTTATCTCAAACATAAAGAGCATGATTTTTCTTTTATCGATAACAATAATTTACGATATCGTGTTAATGCTTATCACACCATACTTGGCCCTGCTGTTGCTATAAGAATAATTCCAGATAAAATAAAATCTTTGGCGGTAATTAATTCTCCTTATACTATTCAGAGTTTATTAAATTATAAAAAAGGTTTAGTTTTGGTGGTTGGCCCTACAGGTAGTGGTAAATCAACAACCTTAGCTGCCATGATCGATCATATTAATCAAAATCAAAATAAACATATCATCACCATCGAAGATCCTGTGGAGTATGTTTTTACTAGTCAAAAATCTTTAATTAATCAACGTGAATTTCGAACCGATAGTCATTCTTTTAACAATGCTTTAAAAGGTGCTTTAAGACAAGATCCTGATGTTATTATGATTGGCGAAATGCGCGATCTCGAAACTGTACAATTAGCTCTTACCGCGGCTGAAACTGGGCATTTGGTTTTAGCGACTTTACACACTAACTCTGCTTCACAAACCATCGATCGCATCATCGATTCTTTTCCGGCCGATCAAAGATCAACTATTCGCTCTATTGTTTCTAATTCTTTGAGAGCGGTTATTTCACAGCGATTAGTCAAGAAAATCGATGGCAATCGTTGCGCTGCTTTTGAAATTATGATTGCTAATTCATCTATAAAAAATCTTATTCGTGAAGATAAAATTCCACAAATTAATTCTATTATTGAGTTAAATAAAAAAAGTGGTATGGTTTTATTAAAAGATTACTTAAAAGAAATGGCAAATAATAATATTATTTCTTTTGAGACGGCCGAAGAAGAAATTAAATCACAAGAAAACTAATAATATATGAAAAATTTATTTCGAACCAAATCTTTAGAGGCAATACTTGAAAGTGCCAAAAATAGTAAATTAAAAAAATCACTAGGTATTTTTGATTTAATTTTTATTGGCATCGGCTCTATTATTGGCACTGGTATTTTTGTTTTAACAGGCCAGGCGGCAGCTAATTATGCTGGTCCAGCAATTTCGATTTCATTTTTTTTAGCTGCTTTAGTTTGTGTTTTTGCTGGTTTAGCATATGCCGAACTTGCTTCAATGATTCCCATCTCGGGCAGTGCCTACACCTATACTTACGGTATTATGGGTGAGTTTATTGCTTGGTTAGTTGCTTGTGGTTTAATTTTAGAGTATACAGTTGCTTCTTCAACGGTTTCAGCTGGTTGGTCTGGCTATTTAGTGGGTATTTTACAGCAATCTGGTGTTATTATTCCAGAATATCTTACCAAAGCCCCTTCGCAGGTTTGTTCTGATCAAACTTATTGTGGTATTATTAATTTACCTGCGGTGTGTATTGCTTGTTTTATTGGCTTATTGTTGTTTATTGGCACCAAAGAAAGTGTTTTGCTAAATCGCATTTTAGTTTCGGTAAAATTAATTGTGATTTTTATATTTTTATATGTGGCAACCCCAATTATTAACACTCAAAATTACTCAAATTTTATGCCTTTTGGCTGGAATGGTATATTTACAGGAGCGGCAGCTATATTTTTTGCTTATCTTGGTTTTGATGCTGTAGCAACAACTGCCGAAGAATGTAAAAATCCAAAAAGAGATTTACCAGTTGGTATAATTGGTTCTTTGCTAATTTGTGCGGTAATTTATATTTTAGTTTCTTTGGCTCTTACTGGTATTGCTCATTATTCTACCTTAAACAACCCGCAACCTTTAGCTTTTGCTTTAAGAGAAAATGGCAAAAATATTGGCTCAGCCCTTGTTGGAACTGGTGCTATTGCTGGTATGGTTACGGTTTTATTGGTGATGATGTATGGTCAATCAAGAATTTTCTTTGCTATTTCTCGTGATGGTTTATTGCCAAAGTTTTTTACTAAAACACATTCTAAATATCAAACACCTTATATTAGTGTGGCTATCACTACTGTTGCGGTGGCTTTAATTTCGGGCTTTACCCCAATAAGAACCATGGGCGATATGAGCAGTATCGGCACCTTGTTTGCCTTTTTAGTGGTATCAATTGGAGTGGTAGTGCTTAGAATAACTAATCCACAAGCAAAAAGATCTTTCAAATGCCCTGCGGTTTTTGTGGTTTCTACTCTTTCGGTTTTAGGCTGTGGTTTTTTAATTTATAAATTATTGCTTGAACATTATTTGCCATTTTTAATTTGGTTTGCTCTTGGTATTGTTTTTTATGCTGTTTATTCTTATAAAAATAGTGTGTTAAATTTAAAAAATGTTGCCAAATAATAAATTACATCGAATAGTTTTTGGTTTAGGTGCAAATTTAGGCGATAGACAACAAAATATTTATTCAGCTATAAACTTACTTACTATTCATTTACATCTTAGTAAAACTAAAACTTCATTTTTTTTGGTTAATCCGCCACTTTTGCCAGAAAATCATCCTAAAGAATGGGAGCTAGATTTTTTAAATGTGGCATTTTCTGCTGATATTAATTTATCACTTTTTCCAATTTTAAGTGTACTGCATATTTGTCAAAGTATCGAACAGCAAATTGGTAGAAATAGCGAAAGCATTACTAAAAAAGAACAAAAAAAATGGGCTCCAAGAGAAATAGACATTGATATTTTATTACTTGATAACTTGCAAATAAAATATCAAAATATTTTGCAAATTCCTCATTACCAATTAAATAATCGATCTTTTTTTTTAGAAACAGTAAAAGATATTGAGCCAAAAATGTTATAACGACTGTTGCATCCAAAATTTATTTTAATTTTTTGCCATTTTGTGAAGAATAAAGTAAAATATAATTTGGGATGCAACAGTCGTTATAACATTTCAACTATAAATATTGCACTAAAAAAAGTTGCAATGTTGTAAACAATAGTCGCTTAAATATTCTTTTAGCTATCTTTATGCCATTTATCAAGAACAACAGTTGCAACAGCATTACCAACTAAATTGGTGATTGCCCTGCCTGTAGACATAAATCTGTCGATGCCAAAAATAATTGCTAAGCTTTCGAGTGGCAAAACTGGAAAAGCAGAAAGAGTGGCGGTAAGAGTGATAAAAGCACTACCAACAACTGCAGCAGCTCCTTTAGAAGTTACTAACAATAAAAACATTATCTGAAAAATCTGCATCCACGACAAATGCACTCCAAAAACTTGTGATAAAAAAACAATAGCCATAGTAAAATAAATACAGGTTCCATCTAGGTTAAAAGCATAACCAGCTGGTAAGGCAAAACTAACAACAGATTGTCTACAACCGAACTTTTCCATTTTATTTATCATGGCAGGTAAAACAGTTTCAGAAGAAGAGGTGCCAAGCACTACTAAAATTTCGTCTTTGATATGTGTAATTAATTTAAAAATATTTTTTTTGCAATAAAGGCATAAAATTGATCCTAGTACAAAAATAATAAAAAAAATGCAAGTGCCATAAAATAAACCAGTAAAAATAAGTAGTTGAAGGATAGATTTAGAGCCGTATTTACCAACAGTATAAGCCATGGCACCAAAAGCACCAACTGGTGACAATTTAACAATTATTTCAATAAGTTTGAAAGCTATCTCTTCGAGATCTTTTATTAAAACAATGGTAGTTGGAATCTTTTTTTTCACTTTATTAAATACAAAACCAAACAGCACCGAAATAAACAACATTGGCAAGATTTCACCGCTAGTAAAGGCTTCAAATACAGTTTTTGGCACGATATTTAACACAAAATCGGCAAAAGTATGGGGATGGCTATTTTTAAACTGTTCTAAAAAACTGGTATCGAGATTTTCTTTTGGTATATCTAGACGAGATCCAACATCAAAAAACATAGCAAAAGCCAGCCCAAGAATTAAAGCAAAGGTAGTCAAAGCTTCAAAATAAATAAAAGCTTTTAAACTTAAAGTGCCAACTTTCACATTTTTTTCGCTTACAAAACTGCTTACAACTGTGCAAAAAATAATAGGTGGAATGCACATTTTAATTAGTTTAATAAAGATATCGCCAAGAGGTTTTAAGGCCTCACCTTGTTTTGGAAAAATTAAACCAAAAACAATAGCTAAAACAATAGCAAAAATAACTTGTAAATAAAGTGGAAATTTTTTCATAGCAATAATATTAAAAAATTAGAAACGATTAATTTAATATTGGAAAAATTAATTTGCTAGTAAAAAAATGTTTTTATGAAAAAAAATATGAGATTATTGTTTTTTAGCTTGTTTTTTCAATTTATACCATTTCTATTCTATAATGCATTATGGAGCGGAAATGGTATTAGGGGCTGTTGCATCATAAATTTGTTTCAATCTTTTGCCAGAATTTCTCTTAAAAACTAGCAAAAAATTAAAACAAATTTGGGATGTAATAGTCTCGATATAATTTTAAAATGAATTTTTTAGTAAAAAATGTTTTACTTTTAAAAAAGTATCTTTACTATATAGTGTGTTATTCTTTTAAAATTTCTCAACATATTGTATATATTTTATGTCTCTACTAGATTCTAAACCAATTTATAAACCATTTAATTATCCTTGGGCTTATGATGCTTGGCTTAAACAACAACAAATTCATTGGTTGCCAGAAGAGGTTCCGTTAGCTGATGATGTTAGAGATTGGAAGCATAATTTAACGGTGGGTGAAAAAAATTTACTTACTCAAATTTTTCGTTTCTTTACTCAAGCCGATATTGAAGTAAATAATTGCTATATGAAGCACTATAGCAAGGTTTTTAAACCCACCGAAGTGCAGATGATGTTGGCATCTTTTTCCAATATGGAAACTGTGCATATTGTGGCTTATTCTCATTTGCTTGATACTATTGGTATGCCAGAAACCGAATACCAAGCCTTTATGAAATATAAAGAGATGAAAGATAAATATGACTATATGCATAAGTTTAACACCGATAGTAAAAAAAATATCGCTACTACTTTGGCGGTTTTTGGCGGTTTTACTGAAGGCTTACAGTTGTTTGCTTCTTTTGCTATTTTGTTAAATTTTCAGCGATTTGGCAAAATGAAAGGAATGGGGCAAATTGTGGCTTGGTCGGTAAGAGATGAATCTTTGCATACCAATTCTATTATCAAACTGTTTAGAACTTTTGTTCAAGAAAATCCAGAAGTTTGGGACGAAGATCTAAAAGGTCATCTTTACGAGGCCTGTGCTACTATTGTGCATTTTGAAGATGCCTTTATTGATTTAGCCTTTGAAATGGGTAATGTTGAAGGTCTTACCGCTCGAGAAGTAAAAAGATACATTCGTTATATTGCCGATCGTAGGTTAAATCAGTTGGGTTTGAAAGATATTTATATGATAGACGATAATCCATTGCCTTGGCTTGATGAGATTTTGAATGGAGTTGAACATACTAATTTTTTTGAAAATAGAGTAACCGAGTATAGTAAAGCCTCAACTACTGGCACTTGGGAAGATGTTTTTATAGAAATAGATGCTGGCAGACAAAAAATGCTTGAAATATAATCGTAAGAATCTCTATATCATTTCTACTACGTAATGCATTATGTAGTAGAAATAGTATTATAAAGTTGCAATAGTATTATAACCAGTGCTGTAAAACCAAGCTACCCTTGCCGACATTTAAAAAATTATCTACTGCTTCATAAACATAGTTATTGGCTTTTTTGATGGCCCAAAGTTCTTTTTGAGGTTTTTTTGCTAAATAACAGGTAATCGCGGTTGCTAAAGTGCATCCTGTGCCATGAATTTTTTTAGCATTTACTCGTTTATTAGAAATGATATGAAATTTATGTTCGTTATCTAGAAAAACATTGTGAATTTTGCCATCAGTAAAATTTAAATGACCTCCCTTTATTAACACTGTTTTACAACCTAAATTTGTTTTAATTTCGGAGGCTGCTTCTCGCATATCGCTAATATTTTTAATATTAATACCGCTTAAAACTTGAGCTTCATCGATATTTGGAGTGACCATAAAGCACTTGTTGATCAATTTTAGCTTTAAATCATTTATTGCCGATGCATCAAGTAGTAAATCACCAGAGGTGGCAACCATTACAGGATCGAGTATTATTGGCACTTTCTTGAATTTTTTCAGCAAAGCTTTATGAACACAATCAATAATTTCTTGGTTGCCGAGCATACCAATTTTTATGGCATCAAAATTAATATCATCAAGTAAAACTTTAATTTGTTCAGATAAAAAAGTTACAGGTGTATAATTAATATTATAAACTCTTTGAGTATTTTGATTGGTAAGGCAAGTAATGGCGGTAGAGCAATATGTTTGAAGTGCGGTTGCAGTTTTTATATCGGCTTGAACACCAGCTCCACCACCAGAATCAGAGCCAGCAATAATTAGAATTTTCTTTGCAGACATATAATATTTATTTGCTTAAGCTTAATACATCTCTCATTGAAAAAAAGCCAGATTTTTTATTGCTTGCCCAAATTGCCGCTCTCACTGCTCCAGAAGCAAATATATGGCGATTCGAAGCTTTGTGAGAAAGCTCGATTCTTTCGCCTTCGCCAGCAAAAATTACAGTATGATCTCCAACTACATCGCCTCCTCTTAAAGTGGCAAAGCCTATTTCTCCTTTTTTTCTAGGTTTATTTGTATCAAAACGAATCATATTAGCAACTTCTTCTAGGGTATTATCTCTGCCATAAGCAATCGCTTTACCTAATGCTAAAGCTGTGCCAGAAGGAGAGTCGATTTTTTTATTATGATGCATTTCTAGAATTTCTGCATCAAAATCTTCTCTTAAAATTTTAGAAGTAAGTTCAACTAAATTTAGTAATAAATTAACACCCAAAGACATATTTGCCGACCAGATAATTGGTGTTGATTGAGCATAGCTAACCAGCTGAGATTTTTCTGATTCACTAAAGCCAGTGGTGCCGCAAATAAAAATTTTATGATGTTGAGAACAAGCTTTTGCTAGTTGTAAGCTAAGTTCTGGCGAGGAAAAGTCAATAACTGCTTGACAATGTTGTATAAAATCATTAATATCGCTAGTAATGTTATAGCCAGATTTTTCATAACCTAGAAATATTCCTAGATCTTGATGGCAAAAGTTGTTACCTTTTCGCACCAAGCCAGAAGAAAGCTCGGCGATGTTGTGTTGATGCACTATCTTGGCGATAGTTAAACCCATTTTGCCAGTAATTGCTGAAACACCTATTTTCATATTGCAGATTAATTAGTGTTAATTTTAGAATTTAAATCGAGTAAAAATTGTTCTATGCCAGTATTTTTGATGGCAGAATCAAATTCGGATCGTTGAGTTTCAAGTAAACTAATACCTTCGGCAATAAAATCTACAATTACTAGCTTATTATTTTGTTCTTTTACTCGAAAATCTAGGTTTATAGGATTAGGATTGTCTTTGGGGTAAAATTGAGCCTTCACCAAGAAAAAACTGCTTTGCTTGCTAATATTATTTACTATAAATTTTTTGCCATTATAACTGTTAAATTTCGGAGCATAGGTGTTGATCATAAATTTGCGATATAAAGAGAAAAACTGTTCTTTTTGTGCCTCAGTAGTGTTTCTATAGTGAGAACCTAAAACAAATTTAGCAATCCAATTGGCATCAATATTTTGGTCGATTAAATTAATAATTTGTTGTTTTTTTTGACTATCTTTGTTTTTTTTATCGTTTGCAATAGAAATAATTTTATCGCCAAAATCTTGCACAAAATTTTGAACCATAGTATTTTTATTAGCAATATCTTGAGCAAGGGCTTTGTTGATAAAAAGCAGTGTGATTATTAATAATATTTTAAAAAATAGTTTCATATTTAGTTATTGATTTGATTTTCTCTTCTTTGTAAATATGCTGTGCGAAACACAGAATAAGAATCAAAAGAATTTTTTCTAATTTCTTTTATAATGTCAAGTAATTCTTCACGATTGCTTATTAAATTTGTTGTATTAAGAGTGATTTGAGTGTTAGTTGATACTAAATTAGTGTTAAAGATATCAAAACTTAATGGATTTATCAATCTTTCCGTTGTAGAGCCAACAAAATCAACTCCTGTGCTAGGGCCTAGAAGTGGTAAAACTAGGTAAGGAGAAGATTTTAGACCGTGATGAGCCAATGTTTGGCCTAAATCTTCAGTTTGATAGTTGATATTTTTCTTTTTAGCGACATCAAACAAACCTAAACAGCCTAAAGTTGAATTAATAAAAAAGCTAGAAAAAGTTGCAAGAGAATTATCTACTTTACCTTGTGCTAAAGAGTTAATGGCAGAAAGGGGTGCATATAAATTATTGAAAAAATTATTTACAGAATTTCTGGCTTGTTTTGGCACAGAAAAACGATATGCTTGGGTAATTTTTTCAAAAAAATATATATCAACTTTTTCATTAAAACTATGAATTTTGCGATTATATTTTTCGTAAGGGTCGTAAATACTAAGTTTGCTAGATTCAAAAGATAAGCTAGATAGATCTTCGTCTTCGTTAAGATTAGAAGCAAAAGAATGTTGCGATAAACCTAAAAAAATAAAAAAAAATGTTAGCAAAAGTAATAAAGTAGAGCTTTGTAAATATGTAAAAAAGCTAAGTTTGCTATTCATTTATTGCTGATTTATATATTGAGATATTTTGTTTTTTAAGTTTAAAATTTCATCATTGGGATTATTATTGAGAAGGAAAATTTTTTCAATAATATTTTGAGCTTTTAAATATTGTTGTTTTAAGGTTAAAATGTAGGCATAATAATATAGACCGTTTTCAAATTTTGGCCAAAATTTTGAAATAATAAAGAAACGAAAGTGAGCTTCTTTAATATTGCCGTTATTTAAATGATATAAACCTAGTTCAAAGTTGGTTTGTAATAAGTTTTTTGATTTTTTATGCATCAAAGATAAATCATCTAGGGTGTTTTTAACCGATACAGAAACTTCTTGCGAAAATTTTTGCATAGAACTAGATATTTTATCTTTAATGCTAGTGTTTTCTTGGTTATATTCTTTAATAGTTTTTTCTGTTTTTTTAAAGAAAAACATATTATTTTTGTTGTAAATAAAGATTATAACCAGCTTCATCGAAAGTGTTAGCTAAATCGTTAGCATCAACAATTTCGATTTTTGCAATCCAACCTTCTTGGTAAGGAGAATTGTTAATTAATTCAGGATTATTGATAAGATTATTGTTAATTTCAAGAATTTTACCTTGCATAGGTAAATAAACATCGCTTGCTGATTTAGAAGATTCTACTACTGCAAAAGCAGAACCTTTATTATAAGAATTGCCGATTTTTGGCAATTCAACATAAACTAATTCACCCAAAGCATCTGCTGCATATTGAGTAATGCCAACGGTAGCAATGTTGCCTTCTAGTTTAATCCATTCGTGATCTTTAGTAAATTTCATAGTATTAATAGTTAATTATTGTTTTTTAATAGCTTTGGTTTTTGCCTCAACAAAAGTTGGTGAGGTTATGATGGCTGGTATTTCTTTTTCTCGAACAATTGCTACAACATTATCGCCAATATTACAATTTGCAGAAAAATAACCCTGACCTATCGAAGTTTTGATGGTAGGAGAAAAACCACCGCTGGTAAGTTCGCCAATTACTATACCATCTTTTTTAATTATAGCTCCTTCTCGAGCAATACCTCTGTCAAGAAGTTTTACTCCCATTCTTTTTTTATTTATACCTTGAGTTTTTTGTTGCAAAACTATTTCGGACCCAAAAAAAGAATTATTTGTTTTGCTTATAACCCAAGATAAACCTGCTTCGATAGGTGACGTGTTTTCGTTAAGATCATGACCATAAAGTGGATAACCCATTTCTAGCCTAAGAGAATCTCTGGCTCCTAAACCAATTGGCATCACAAATTGATTAGCCGATAACTCTTGCCAAAAGTTTATTGCATCTTGATTGCTAATACTTATTTCAAAACCATCTTCACCAGTATAGCCAGTGCGACTGATGATGATTTGATTGCCATTTTTAAGTGTGGCAAAAGACATATACATATAAGGTAAATCAATCAAATTTACTCCTAAAACTAAATTAGATAAAACCTCAACAGCTTTTTGACCTTGTACTGCAATTAAAGAACGATCAGACAATTCATAAAAATTTAAATTCGGGTAAAGATTATTATTTATCCAGCTTTTATCTTTTTCTTTACAACCAGCATTTAAAACAATAAAAAACTCATTTTCGTTGATTTTGGTAATGATTAAATCATCGATAATGCCACCTTTTTTATTGGTAAGAACAGTATATTTTGCTTGCATTGGCTTGCTTAAGCTGAAATCAGTAGGTGTTATGTAGCTTAAAAATTCTTGTGCAGAATTGCCTTTAAGCATAAATTGACCCATATGAGAAACATCAAAAATACCGACATTGCCAGAACGAACCCACTCGTGCTCTTTTAACATGCCCAACTCGTATTGTATAGGCATTTCATAGCCAGCAAAAGAAACTATTTTTGCTGATTGATTAAGATGTACTTGATATAAAGCTGTTTTCATAATTTATTGAACTGCAGGAATTTGATTATTATTTGGAGAATTAGTTTGTTGTTGTTCTATTGCTTTTTGTAAATCTTGTGAAATCTTGTTTTGTTGAGATTTGCTGATTTTTGCTAAAACTAAAGAGTTAATTAAGAAAACTCCTACTAAAGTAAAAGTTATTTTATTTAAGAAAGAAATGCCAGATTTTTTAGAAATTGCTGAGTTTAGACCGCCAGAGCCACCGCCTATACCACTTAAAGAGTCGCCATCTGATTTTTGTAGTAAAACCAAAATGATTAACAAAAAGGCAACAGTTATTTGAATAAAGAGTAAAATTTGCATAAAATTTTTTTATAAAATGAAATCAAAACAAGATTTTATTTGATTTTTTTTTATTGACAAGGTTTTTTTTAATGTAAAATTTAAAAATGATTTGGGATGTAACGATTTCTTTAAATCGAGCTAATGAAGCTAATGTTTCGACCGCAATCTGGTATTTGTAAATGTGTGCATCGTCGATAACTGCAATATAAATGTGGATTGCTGTAGGTATCTATATTGGTGTCTTTTATGTTTTTGATGCCTAAGCTAGTTAATTGTTCTGTTGTATATCCTGGTAAATTAAAAAGAAATTTATCAGAGTTAAAAGGATCGGTTGTAAAAAATTTTTCTTTAATATTTTTTTGCCAAAAAGAATCGTTGTAAAATTCTGCTGAAACTTGATAAGATTTTGTTCTAATACAAGGGCCTATAACGGCAGAAATATTATTAATATTGGCACCTAGATTTTGCATTTTTTTTAATGTTTCACCTAAAATATTATTCTTTGCCCCTTTATAGCCAGCATGAACTGCTGAAATAACCTGATTTTTTTCGTCAAACAATAAAATTGGCACACAATCAGCTGTGATTACTGCTAAAATAATGTTTTTTTGGTTAGAAACCAAAGCATCTGCTCTTGGAAGATTATTTTGATATAAATCTTGCCAAGTTTTTTGACTCTCTATTACTGCAACTTCGTTGCTATGAACTTGATTAAGAAAACAAATTTTATTATAAGAAATATTGAATTCTTGCAACTTATCAATAAAAGGTTGTTGATTTTTCAAGCTTTTTTCTAGCAAACAATTTTTACCCAAAAAATTATAAACAATCATTTTAATATTTTATTTTATTATTATTTGGCAAGTTGTTAAAACCAGTAGGATCAAGTGGCATATTATTTTGATCGTAAGAAGTTCCGATATTGGCATTATTATTTAAAGTGTTTTGATTTTCTCTTTGTAGTTGTAAAGTTGGATCTTTTGGTTGCACGGTTTTAGGAGTAAAAGGATTAAATTTTTGATTAGCTTTTAAAGTTGAAATCTTTTCTTTGCCTGTTGTGTAAGTGTTTAGGTTGTAAACACAAACAATGTCGGTGCCACTTCGTAAAGTAAGTTGTGGCACAATTTTTTCGATAATGTAATAATCGCGATTGATGCGATAGTTAATTGGCGATTCGTAGCCTTTTGAATCAACGGCATAAATAGCGGGAAGTTCGGTTCTTTTGTCGGCAAATTGCATATAAGTAAAATCGCCGTCATCAAATATTTTTGAAGGGGCAATTGCTCTTTCGCCAGTATATTGATAGTTAAAATTAAATTTAGACATATCACGAAGATCTGGTTCTTCGATGGTTTGTACTTTTGGAAATTCGACAATATTTTTATTTTCATCTTCTGGATAAGAAAATTTCACAATAAAAATTAGATCTTTGTCGTTAATACCTTTTGCTTCTTTTGCCATCAATTCAAAATGATAAATTCTTTTGGCGGTAATAACTGTCATGTTGGTTTCGGAGTTTTTTTCACCAACTGGCTTTAAAAATAAGCGATTACCAGATGTTTCTATTAGCCACAAAGTTGGATCTCCCATAGAAATGGTGGTGGCGGTTTCGCCTTTATCGAATTCGATAATTCCTTGATAATTATAATGCCCAAAATAGCGATAAGTTTCATTTGGATTATAAATATAGCTACGGAATTTTTTTTCTGAGCCCAAATATCGAGGTAATTGAGTAGCATAAACCTTATTAACAGCTAAGCAAGAGCAAAAAAAGAATAGCAAAAATATTGGTTTGGCAATTAAATTATGGTAGAAAATCATAAGTTATTTTTGTTGAATATATTTTAGTATAGTGAAGTTAAAATTTTTGTCGTATTTGCTAATTGGGCTATATTTAAATTTAATCCAATACCGATAATTATTGTTAATGGTTTTAATTCTTTTAAATTCGTCAATAGTTTTTACAGTATCAGAAAAGCTAATAATTGCCGAATCTGGCACTTCTGGCTTTACCTGAATAATAATTTTCTTTAATAAATGGTCGATATTTTCTTTTAAACCAGATTTTTTTTGAGGGTATAAAAATTCAATATTATTAATATTTATAGTTCTTGAATAATTTTTGCCAAAATATAACATTGGGCTATTTGGAGTTGATTTTTCCATCATTTTCTGAAATTGTGTATAAACCTGATAACTAGACATATTTCTAACTAGATCGGTTTTTTCATTGACTAATGCTAAGTTTGCTGAGCTATAATCGAATTCTTCAAAATTTTTCACAAAAAAACTTAAAAAATGATTAATAATAATTTGGTCGGTGGTTAAATTTTTATTGATGTTGGTTTTTTTTAAAGGCAGTAAATTTGGCTGGTATTTGCCTTGATCAACAAAATCAATAAAAAGAGGTTGACTAATTACTATCGGAAGCTTCAAACGATTATGCCCAGCAGGATAAGCTACATCAAGCATTGATTTAATTAAATAAAAAATGAAACCAATAATTAAAATAATACAAAACAGCATACTACGATCGCTCACTGGCTTAACATAGCGAAACAAATACCAATCAACAGAATCATTAAAATAACTTCCGTTAGCCACAGATTCTTTGATAAATTTTTGATATTCTAGAGTTTCTTGCAGATTTAATGAAGCATCAGTTTTATCGGTGATGGTTTTTTTTGTAACAACAATAGAGGATTGTGGTTTTATTAAGTTATTCATCTATTTTGATAATAGCTTGAGAGTTTATAGATAAAACTTTTTCTTTCATTAGATTTACTGTTGCTTTTAAAATATCACGATCGGTTGCTCTAAAAACCAAAGAGGTGCCACCTTCAAAAGGATAGCTACCCATAATTATTTTTGGAAATTGCTTTTGTAAATCGCCAAAATCTTTAGCGATAACCGATTCTGTAAGAGCTATGGTAAGTTCGCAATTATGAATTTTGCTCCCAACTTTCAAAATTGGTACCAAACAATCAACCATTGCTTGAAATATTTTGGGAATACCAGCCATCACAAAAACATTTTCTAGGTAAAAACCAGGGGCAGAAGAAACTGGATTATTTAATAACTTTGCTCTACTTGGCAGAGTTGCCATTTTCATTCGGGCTTCGTTGACATTTTCTGAGCCATAAAACTTATATAAAATTTCTTTAGCTTCTTGATTGATAATTAATTCATCATCAAATGCTTTTGCTATGCATAGCGAAGTAATATCGTCGTGAGTTGGGCCAATACCGCCACTAGTAAAAACATAGGTGTATTTTTGATGCAAAGTTTTTACTGTAGAAATAATTTCAGATTCGATATCGGGTATAACCCTCACTTCTTGTAAAACGATACCTAGATTGTTGAGTATTTTGGCAAGATAATTAAGATTTTTATCTTGGGTTCTACCAGATAAAATTTCGTTGCCAATAATAATAAAACTTGCAGTTATGTTGCTTAACATAGAAAAAAATATAATAAAATAGATATGGTGAAACTATGTTATTTGCTTAATAAAAAAATAGCAACAAAAAAGAAAAAAATATAAAAATGAGGTTTAAAATGGTGTAAGATATTTTAACTTAAGAGACTTTTGCACCACTAATTATATTTTACTTTTAGTGGTGCAAAAGTTTCAATTACTATTTTATTAAAGCTATAAATTAGCTCGAATATTTTTGGTAGCAGAAACCATAAACTCAAGAGCTTGCTTGGTTTCTGGCCAGTCGCGGGTTTTTAGACCACAATCTGGGTTCACCCAAATTTGCTCTGGTTTTAGCACATTAAGAGCTTTGTAAAGTAAATCTTCCATTTCTTTGACCGAAGGCACTCTTGGCGAGTGAATATCGTAGACTCCAGGCCCAATTTCGTTAGGATATTTAAAATTAACAAAAGCATTTAACAACTCCATTTGTGAGCGAGAAGTTTCGATAGAAATAACATCGGCATCCATATCAGCAATAGCTTGTATGATGTCGTTAAACTCCGAATAACACATATGAGTGTGAATTTGGGTTTTGTCTTCTACTCCGCTTGCTGAAATACGGAAAGCATCAACCGCCCATTGTAAATATTGCTGTTGTTTGCTTTGGCGAATTGGCAAACCCTCTCTTAAAGCGGCTTCGTCTATTTGGATAATTTGGATACCTGCTTTTTCTAGATCAAGCACCTCATCACGAATTGCTAAGGCGATTTGGTTAGCAGTTTGGCTTCGTGGCTGATCGTTTCTCACAAAAGACCACTGCAAGATAGTGATTGGCCCTGTAAGCATACCTTTAACAATTTTTTTGGTAAGGCTTTGAGCATATTTTGCCCATTCTACGGTCATAGGAGAACTTCTAAAAACATCACCAAAGATAATTGGAGGCTTAACACAACGAGTGCCATAGCTTTGCACCCAGCCATTTTTAGTAAAGCAAAAACCACTAAGTTGTTCGCCAAAATATTCGACCATATCGTTTCTTTCGAACTCGCCGTGCACTAAAACATCAAGCCCAATTTGCTCTTGCCAAGCCACAGAATTAGCGATTTGCTGTTTGATAAAGCTGTTGTATTGATCTTGGTTGATTTTATTAGCTTTAAAATTAGCTCGGTTTTCTCGAACTTCTTTAGTTTGCGGAAAAGAGCCGATAGTAGTAGTAGGCAATAAAGGTAAATTAAGATGATTTTGCTGTAATTTGCTTCGAGTAGAAAAATTAGACTTACGATTTAGTAAAGCTGTATCAATTTGAGACACTCGTTGTTTTACTTGCTGGTTATGAATTTTAGCCGATGTTTTTTTATTAGCGATAGCAATTTTGTTGTTTTGTAAAATTTGTTGTTGTTTTTCGCTTAAATTATTATTGATAGCACCAGCAATAATGGAGATTTCTTGTAATTTTTCTTCGGCAAAAGCAAGCCAAGTTTTTACTTCGGAATCTAAGCTAGTTTCGTTAGTTAAAGAAATAGGAGAATGCAACAAACTGCAAGAACTACTTACAATCACTCTATTTTCACCCAAAACTTGTATAGCTTTTTTAGTGATTTCAATTGATTGTTCTAAGTTGTTAATCCAGATGTTTCTACCATCAACTAAGCCCAAAGATAAAATTTGGCCATCTTGTATAGCTTGCAAACAAGCATCGAGCTGATCTTCGCCTCTTACTAAATCGATATGCACAGAGTGAGTTTGTAGATCGAAAGCTAGCTGGGTGTTATCTAGTAAGCTTTCAAAATAAGTAGTGAGGTGTAAATGTAGCGAACCACAATGTTTTTTAAGATAAGCATAGGCTTGCAAATAAGCATTAATAGCATCTTTACTGATATCGGTTGCTAAAAACGGTTCATCTATTTGCAAATCGCAAACACCAATTTCTTGTAGTTTTGCCAATAAATCGGCATAAACAGGTAATAATTTTGGTAGTAAATTTAGTTTATTTGAATTATCAATAGATTTACCAAGCAACAAAAACGATACTGGGCCAATAATTACAGGCCTTGTTTGAACTCCTATTTGTTTGGCTTCTAAAAAATCTTGGCAGATTTTTTGAGCATTTAAACTAAATTGCTGATTAGCAGAAAATTCGGCAACTAAATAATGGTAGTTAGTATCAAACCATTTGGTCATTTCAAGGGCGGTAATATCGATGCCAGATTTTTGCAAACCCCTAGCCATAGCAAAATATAAGTCTAAGCCTTGATGATTTTCGCCAAAAACTTTTTTGAATCTGTCAGGAATGGCACCAAACAGCACAATATTATCGAGTATATGATCGTAAAAAGAAAAATCATTGCTAGCAATAAAATTTATACCAGCAGATTGTTGCAATTGCCAATTATTGTTTTTGATTTCAGAAGCTACAGCTTGTAGTTGCTCCCAAGAAATAGAGCCTTTCCAATAGCCTTCGGTGGCTTTTTTTAATTGACGATCGGAGCCTATTCTCGGAAAACCAAGTAAAGAGGTTTTAAGCATAGTTTAAAGTGAGATTATTTTTTAATGCAAGGCTTTGCTTGAAAAATAGATGAAGTTTTTGTAAAATATTTGATTATTTCATTATTTTTTGGTGGAGCTAACGAGATTCGAACTCGTGACCTTTTGCATGCCATGCAAACGCGCTACCAACTGCGCTATAGCCCCCTAAAAAGTAATAAATAAACATAGTTTGCCAAATTATTTACCAGCAAAATTTTAAAATAAAAAAAACAAAATGCAAGCAATAAAATAGCAAAATTTGTGTTTGAAAAAGAGACAATAAAAAAAAGATAAAAAAAAAATTTGACATTTTAAAATAAAACAACCAATATTGATTTTCAAAAGGATCAAAACTTTTCAATTTTGCTTCATAATAACTAAATATAAACAACTATAAATAAAATATGAAAAAAACTTTTTCTTCTAAAAAGTCGGCTTTCTCACTAATTGAGTTATCAATAGTTTTAATCATTATCGGTTTGCTCATTGCAGGTATTACTGGTGGTGCAAGCCTTATTAAAAGCTCCGAGCTTCGTTCGGTTATGAGTGAAGCAAAAAGCTATCAAGTAGCTGTAAATTCTTTTTACACCCAATATGATTCTTACCCAGGTGATACCGATATTTCTGTGGGTAACAACAGTTCTGTTACAGGCAATAGAAATAACCAAATTCAATATGCAGTTGATAATGGAAAAAATGCTTCAGGAACTACAACTGCTATTTTTGAAGGTGTTGATGCTTGGCAAGATTTAAGAGATATTGGTGCTATAGATTTAAATTTATCTATTACTGCAACTTCAGCTCAAACATTTACTCCAATTACTAATATTCCAGGTTCAAAAATCAAAGGTGGCGGTTGGGCTTTTGACTACAACATTTCTTCTTTACAAAATGTGGTAGTTCTTACTGGAACCACAAAATCTGTAACTCCTGCCGCTCCTGCTTCTGGAACAACTTTGGTTAATAACCATTTTATATCAAACGGAACAAGTGCATTAGCTTGTGGCACCGATGTTTATTGTGCTAATACTACAGTTAACTTTCCAGGTGGTCTAACACCTTATGCAGCTACTCCAGTTAATAATGCTGCAAAAGAAGTTATTTCTGCTCCAGATGCTTACTCTATCGATTCTAAAGTTGATGATGGCAAAGCAAATTCTGGCACAGTTTTAGCTGTTAATACAAAAGCTAATGCTGTAGCTGATAACTGCTCTGGCTCTTCTTCCACAACTACTGCGGTACCTAGTACTACAACGGCTGGGTATTACGATAAATACCAAACTCCAAATGGTAACAAAAAAGTTTGTGCTTTATCGTTTAGTGTAAATATCTAATAAAACAAATACATAGTTTTATTTTTAAAAACCCGCTTTTAGCTTTGGCTGAAGGCGGGTTTTTTTATGGAAAAAAGTACAAAAGACGAAGGTAGTTTTTTTAAAACACTGACGATCTACATTCCCCTTCTTGTAGAAGGGGTGGCACAAAGTGGCGGGGTTGTTGGTAGCCGATAGCAAAAATTTCACTTCAAGAGATCTTGCCGTGCTTTAATAATACTTACCGCATCTTTTTTGCTTGTAGCAAAAAATCCACCCCTTCCAAGGGAAAGAGATTTTAGCCCTTGCAAGAAAGCGAGATAGAAGCCTTGGGGT
>Ga0214923_10001044_pt1 | contig 40254 bp, 33 predicted proteins | sample LL1510_MetaG_FD_177993 | JGI IMG/M metagenome (GOLD analysis project Ga0214923, IMG submission 177993) | Freshwater microbial communities from Lake Lanier, Atlanta, Georgia, United States - LL-1510 | ecosystem: Environmental > Aquatic > Freshwater > Lake | place: USA: Georgia | collected... | reverse complement strand
TTCTAAAATGCTTTTACACACATCCAGTCCAATGAAATCTGCCAGTTGCAATGGACCCATCGGGTGAGCCATACCGAGTTTCATGATGGTATCAATAGATTCAACTCCTGCAACCCCTTCATACAAGCTATAAATAGCTTCATTTATCATGGGCATTAAAATTCTATTGGCAATAAAACCTGGATAATCATTTACCACACATGGTATTTTGTTTAGTTGCCTGCTAAGTTCCACAATGGTTGAGGAAACAGCTGCCGCAGTTTGATAGGCATTAATTACTTCCACAAGTTTCATAACAGGAACCGGATTCATAAAGTGCATGCCAATCACTCGGGATGGGTTTTGTGTAACTGCCGCGAGTGATGTGATTGAAATAGAAGAGGTATTGGAAGCAAGTATACAATCGGCAGGAGTAACTTTATCTAAAGAAATGAACAATGATTTTTTTACGGTGGGATTTTCGGTAGCGGCTTCGATTACCAGTTGGCAATTGCTAACTCCCTCTTCCAAATGAGTGGTTAAAGTAAGTGATTGTAACGCTGCAGAAGTTTGTTCTGAGGTAAGGATACCTTTTTTTACCTGCCGATCCATATTTTTTTCAATCTGCTGCTGAGCTTTTTCCAGTGCCTCTATTGATAAGTCAATAAGGTTTACCGAAAAACCATGTTGAATGCAAACATGGGCTATCCCATTGCCCATAGTACCTGCACCAATTACTGCTATTTGTTTTATATTCATCCCTATTGAGTATTTAAATGCACCAACATGATTGTTGCAGATGAATTTATTATTTTTTTCTTTTAAAGTCACCACGTTTCCAGGCACTAACAAAATCTGCCCATGCTGCCGGGTTAAATATGTTCATGGGTGGTAATTGGCCGGAGTAATATGCTTTGTTTGCCTGACTCCTTAACTGAAAGTTAACTGCTTCTTTCCCATCTGCAGGTAAATTGGCTAGTATCATCCTTCTTTGCGCTTCATCTGTATTTTTACGGGCAGTTTCATATAAATCATCCGGAACAGTTGTATTTACAAAATCCCGCTCAAATTGCTCTCGGGTAGGTCGGGGTTTTAAAATTGTAGCAGGAAGGTAAGCTGTGTCACTCACCAATAACTGAATTACACTATACTGATTATCGGAAAGGTTCCTTGGAATCTCAATGGTTTTATCTTTAAAACCCACACTGGAAAAAGTAATTAAATCACCCTTCATTACCACAATAGAAAAAACCCCATCATAGCTGGTAATTGTACCCCTTCCTTTTCCTAATACTATTACACTACAAGATGGGATACCCTGTAAACTATCTGCCGTCATCACTACCCCATACAGTTGTACAACAGAGTCGGCTGTAGTTTTTTGCTGTGCAAAACTTCGTTGAAAGCTGCCTAGCAATATAAGAAAACTAATAAATATGGATTTTTTCATATGTGTTTGCAAAGGTACAAATACTGTTTGAGAAGGGTTGGTTAAGTATCAATAATCAAAAGATTACTGATTACGTAACAAAGTACGGCAGGGAGGGTTTAACTTTGCTGTTGGATTAATCATTTTAACAAAAACTTTCGTGATGACAGTTGAAGCAGTACTTATGGCACTCAGTCAAGTGCAGGAACCTGATTTGGGGAAAGACCTGGTTAGTTTGAATATGGTTAAAGATGTGGCAATTGATGGAGATTCGGTAAGTTTCACCGTAGTTTTAACCACTCCCGCCTGTCCAATGAAGGATATGATGCGCACCGCATGTGAAAATGCCATTCGATTACTGGTGAATAAATCAGCAAAGGTTCAGGTGAATTTTACTGCCAATACCAGTTCTGGCAGAAAGCAAGATCAACAGGTGTTGAGTGGCGTAAAGAATATCATTGCGGTGGTAAGTGGTAAAGGTGGGGTAGGAAAAAGTACTCTTTCTGCTAACCTGGCATTGGCATTGGCAGAGGGTGGGGCATCAGTTGGCCTGATGGATGCAGATATTTATGGACCCAGTGTTCCCATTATGTTTGGGGTGAGGGGAGAGCGTCCATTGATGAAAGAAGTGAATGGAAAGGGGATGATTGTTCCTTTAGAAAAGATGGGAATCCGCCTGATGAGTATAGGATTGCTGGTAGACGAAAAAAATGCCGTGGTATGGAGAGGTCCAATGGCAAGCAGTGCTATCCGGCAATTTGTTACTGAGGTTGATTGGGGCGAACTAGATTATTTGGTAATTGATATGCCTCCGGGTACAGGTGATATTCATCTAACCCTGATGCAAACGGTTCCGGTTACGGGCGTAATAATTGTAACTACCCCTCAAAATGTTGCCCTGGCTGATGCAAAAAAGGCGATTGCCATGTTTGGTCAGGCACAAATTAGCGTTCCGGTGATTGGATTAATTGAAAATATGGCCTATTTCACTCCAGAAGAATTACCCAATAACCGTTATTACCTATTTGGGAAGGATGGAGGAAAAAATCTGGCATCTGAATACGACTTACCTTTCTTAGGTCAAATTCCTTTGGTGCAATCCATTCGTGAAGGCGGAGATGCCGGGGTTCCTGCTATGCAGGGTAATGATGAATTAAGTAAGCAGGCTTTGCGGGAAGTAGCTTCTCAGGCAGTTAGAAATATTGCCAAGCGAAATGCCAGCATCCCAGCCACCCGTCCTATTGAACTTGCATCCTGATAGCAATATGAAATCAAAGTTTCCCTTTTCGCTTAATTCTATTTGGCTGCTAATAGGGCTTCTTTTTTCCTGTGTTGCCGTTAACCAACCCAAAATAAAACAGCAAATGATTTTTGATACGCAGGGTCATAGAGGTTGTAGAGGACTGATGCCAGAAAATACCCTTCCGGCTATGCTTAAAGCGATGCAGCTGGGAGTTCATACATTGGAAATGGATGTGGTTATTTCCAAAGATGGTAAAATGGTTCTGAGTCATGAGCCTTTCTTTAATCATGAGATTAGTACCACTCCTGAAGGAAAAAGCGTATCGATTGAAGAAGAAAAGTTATTGAATTTATACCAGATGAACTATTCCGAAATCAGCCGATTTGATGTTGGAATGGCAACTCATCCCCGATTCCCCCAACAGGCTAAAATGCAAGTGAGTAAGCCTTTATTAGCTGATATCATTGATAGTGTGCGGGCAGATTGTGAACGAAATAGCAGACCTATCCCCTTTTTTAATATTGAGACCAAATCCGACCCCGCTGGTGATGGAATTTATCATCCGCTGCCCGAAGAGTTTGTTGATCGCTTAATGGAAGTAATCAATCAAAAGCAATTCGGGAGTCAGGTTATCATTCAATCATTCGATCCTCGCACACTCCAATATCTGCATCAAAAGTTTCCGGAAATTAAAACGGCTTTACTTATTGAAGACCATGATAAAAGACCGCTTGCTTTGCAGTTGCAACAGTTAGGTTTTATTCCTACAATCTATAGTCCGGCACATCAATTGGTTACTCCCTTACTGGTTAAACAATGTAAGGATATGGGTATGGGATTGATTCCATGGACCGTGAATGATATCGCAAAGATGCAACAACTGAAAGATTTGGGTGTTACCGGGGTTATAAGTGATTATCCTAATTTATTCGCTCAGTTAAAATAGCATACTTTTTTGTAAAAGTAAATTCAAGCAACCCGTTTTTTACTTTTACATTTGTTGTAAAGAAGTCAATTAATTTCAATGGCCATCATCATTACTATCGACGGATTTTCTTCTTGTGGTAAGAGTACCCTTGCACGACAATTGGCCGACGAATTGAACTATGTTTTTATTGATAGCGGTGCCATGTATCGTGCGATTACCTTGTATTTTTTACGTAATCATGTAGACTGGAATCAAACGGCTAAAGTGAATAAGGCCTTAGCAGAAATTAGTCTGCATTTTGAGTACAACTCATTAACCGGAAAAAGTGATATTTATTTAAATGATGAAAATGCTGAAGCATTGATTCGGGATATGTTGGTTAGTGAGCATGTTAGTGAAGTGGCAGCCATTAAAGAAGTGCGAGAATTTGCTGTAGCCCAACAACAAAAAATGGGAGAAAAAAAAGGTATTGTGATGGATGGCAGGGATATCGGTACTACTGTTTTTCCAAAAGCTGAGTTAAAAATATTTGTTACTGCCGATCCCTCAGTTCGAGTTGAAAGAAGATTCCGGGAACTCATAGACCGTAATCCCAATTTAACAATCGAGGAAGTGAAATCTAATCTGGAAATGCGCGATTACATCGACAGCAATCGGGAGTTTAGTCCTTTAAGAAAGGCAAATGATGCAGTTGAATTAGATAATTCTGGCTTATCCAAAGAAGAACAACTGGAAATCGCATTGAAGTGGGCAAATGAAAAAATAAGTATTCAATCCTAATTTGCCTACCTTTTTTTGTTAATAGGTATTGGTCATGTTATCATCTACACAAATAATATAATCGGCTCTTCCTAAGTGCTCTTTTTCTAAACGTTTGATATCCTTTTGTGAAACAGTTGTAATGGTACCCCTTTTAAGCTCAGGTCGTTTTTGTTGCAGATACCAGCCGATTCCTTCATAAAAATCCGAATGATAGGATCCATTAAAATGTATAAATAATGTACCCGGGCGATAAGATTGTAAAATGAAATGTGCCATGGTTGCATCTTTGATTGCCTGTGCCTTTGGTAAATTACTGCCTCCATGTCCACCCATCATTGCCACCATATTTTTATAACCTGGCAAACTGGAATCGTATAGAATAGGTAAAGGTGCTATCCATGATTTTTGCATTGTAGAGAGAGAATCTAATGCTTCAAATCCACCTTTTGCTACTAATGAAGCAAATTTTCTGGGGATATTGGTAGCTGTAAAGTTTAATTGGTTGGTTTTTGCCAATTCTACCAAAGGGGCATAGTCAGTTGGATAATTTTTCCAAAGTCGTGCTGTTGAATCCAGCCTCTTTGCATTTATTTTCCCCTGAACATATAAGGTAAGGGCATCCTGATTGTCTTGTTCAAACATTTCTGCACCTAATATGAGTTCTCTTTTTTGTTGAAGATCGTTGGTGATTTCCCATTGAAGCCAGTGGGCAATTGCATTGTTATGATATTCCCCAAAAAGAATTATGTCTTTGCTACCAATATCTTCAATCAACCGGTTATAGGATACTTTTTTTCCTTTAGCATTGTATAAAATATAAGCTGGCTTATCCTGTGCCAGGATGCTTGAAAATGGGATTGTCCCCATTACAAAAGAAAAAAAAATAGATAATGCGCCAACTGAGGAAAGTACTTGTTTATTTTTCATTTTATGAAGTTATTACTGAAAATGTCATTTTTCCTGATTTTGTAATCATGATATTACAAATTCTTGATAATCGCTTTCTAATTCCTGGTTACAAAAAGGATATTATTTGAATATCCCCATTTTTTCATTTTCCTCACCTGCATTCCATTTGATTCAAAAAAATCAATTAAATATTGAAAATCATTGCTGCTCAATGTCTCGGGAATTGTATTATAAATAAGTTGTCCGCCAGGTAATAAGGATTCATACAACTTTGTTAAGAAATGGACAGATAATGCTTCCGTAGGAATGGTATCTGCAATAAAAAGATCAACAATTATCAGGTCAAAAGCTTTTGAATTATTTTCTAAATAATTGGTTGCAGGAGAATGAATCAGAACAGTGTTTTGATCTTCAGTTAATCCAAATTCATTTTTTGCAATATCCAATATTTTCTCATCTAATTCAACACCTGTAATCTTACTATTGGATTTAAATTTTGTACGAATAGTTTGAATGACTGATCCGGCGCCTATTCCTAAAATTAAAATATCACCTGTATCGCTTTTAAACGGCAATAATTCCAATGCCCTATTTAATACTTTTTGTAAACCGCCATATGAATAATTGGTGTTTTGACAGTCGAGTACTTTCTTTCCAATAAAATAGCGTACATACAATTCACCACTAATTTCCGAGTGGTATTTTTTGATGGTAACCGGCCACACATAACTCAATCCTTTTAATAGCCATGTTATCATAGCTCTTGGTATATATGAATTGATTATAAATTCATTTACTGCGATATTAATTATATCTTCAGTTTATTCCATGATTACTTTTTTCAAAAAGTAGCCATTAGGATCTACAATTGGGGGGGTGGATGATTGAATTGTAATTCCTGCTTTCGGCAGTATCATTTTCTGTATCCCCTTATCGGTAAAAATTTCTACAGGTAAATCCATTGACAAATTCGTTATTTGAATGGTATAGGTTTTATATTTGGTATTTTTAATCTGGAAGTTGAGTAATTCCGTTTTGGTAAGGTATAAGTCAAATAGAGGTTGAAGATTCTTACCGGAGGCTTTGCTAAATAATTTCTCTACATCCGCTGAAGTAACCATATTGTAATAGGTATAAGCACTGTCTGTTGCCAGCTTGTAGAGGGTTGGAAAAAAAACTTCGTCACCCAGTATACCCCTGAGTGCGTGCATAAAACTTGATCCTTTAAAATATAAATCACCTGAATAGGTATCTACCGAATTGACAGCTGCTCCTTGAACAAGGGGTTTGACATTTTTTACTCTTGCCTTGTGTCCGCTCATCACTTCAAAATAGGCATCTTCACCCCCCAATTCACGAAATGCCAGGGCTTCTGCATAAGTCGCTATTCCTTCCTGAATCCACATGTGCGCCCAATCTTTATTGGTCACCTTATTCGCCCACCACTCATGAGCATATTCATGAAACAAATTATCTGAATACAATTGTCCCCCCACTTTTTTATAGGTAAATTTATCTCCATAAGTTATCATCGTTTGATGTTCCATACCTGAATTGGGTACATAGGCCAGTCCAATTTTTTCCTTCACCCATGGATATTCACCAAAATACTTTTCTAAAATGCGGGTATCCCTCTCTTTTATTTCAAAAATTTCATTTGCATGAGCTGAGTCGGATGTTAGCAGATATAATTCGATGGGAACCGTATTTCCATTAATTGTTGTGTACATTTTTTTAAAAACTGCATATTTTCCGATATTGAAAAGAATGCAGTAATTGCTAATAGGGTAATTGGTTTTCCAATGATAGGTGGTTAATCCGTTTTTTAGTTTTTTTACTTCCTGTAATAACCCTGCTGCAGCAACTACTTCACCCTGAGATACTGTGATATAAAAATCAACACCCTCATTGGGTTCATCCGATGGATGATCTTTACAGGGGAAGTAAATTTTACCTCCTTCAAATTGAGAATTGATAGACATCCAGGGATTTCCGAAACTGTCTTTTGTAAATGTAAATCCTCCCTGCCAGGGTGGACGAATCGCAATAGGTGGATTTCCTGCATAAGTTACCTTTATAACTTGTTTCCCCGATGGAAAGGACTGCTTACCCCAGATCAATATTCTATTGTTGTTATGTTGAAAATTAACGGGTTGATTATTCAACGTAACCTGCGTGATCTTATAAGCATCTATTAATTGTAATAAAATTGTATCAGCTGGTTTAGCAAGTAGAAAGCTGACTTCAGTATATCCGTCGAGGGTTTTCTCAGTTGTATTTACCCGAAGATGGATGTCGTAATGCCGAATATCCATATCCACTTGTAATGCATCTAACACTCCTCCCGAACTCATTTGGGTTTGACCGAAGATGGTTTGTAAACAAGCTATCTGAACTAGAAAAATGGAGATAAAGCGCATGCGATTTTTTCTTTCAATATAGCAATTTCTACGGAATTAGTAAAAAACACTTACTTGCACCACTCAAGTTGAACAGCTTTCCAGGCCGCTTCGGCTGCATAAAACATAGCTAACTTATGTATTACGGATTCTACTACGGAGTCCGGACAACTGGCACCGCTGGTTATTAGAATAGCTGTGGGAATATGTTGAGGAAGATATTGCTCAACCATTATCAATTCTTTAGTTTTCCAATTCCTATGTTCTATTTGATGTGGAGATAAAAGTCTGTCTGCCGAATCTATAAACCAGGTGGGTAATTGTTGTTCACACAATTCCACCAGATGAGAAGTATTACTGCTGTTGTAACCACCAATAACGATTGCCAGCTGGGCAGGTGTTTGCAGCAAATGCTTTACAGCAGTTTGGTTATCATTTGTGGCGTAACAAAGCGTATCCCTCGTATCGGCAAAATATTGTGCTACATCTTCAGGAGAAGGCTGATAATGAGCAATCATTACTTTTTTCAAGTACTCCGAAATCGCTAATGTGTCACTGGATAATTGGGTAGTTTGGTTGATTACGCCCAATTTTTTCAAGTGCTTTTCGGGATCAAACCCTTCCGAATATTGTCCTGCAAAATAATGCTCAAATTCACTATTCTTTTTTTCGCCAGTTATAAAAGTTGCCAGTAACATGGCTTCCTTCATATCATTTACAATAACAGTTGGTGTAAGCGATGCAGCGCGTGAAAAAGTAGCACGGGTTTCTTCATGGGTAGGCTTTCCATGAACAACAATTGTATACCCCTTTGCTGCTATTTGCTCGCCACGGTTCCAAACTTTTTCAACAAAAGGACAGGTAGTGTTATAGGGAGCTGTGGGAATTCCCCTTGCAGCCAGCTCTGCTTCAATTGCAAGCGTAGTTCCAAATGCAGGAATCATAACTATATCATCCGGAGTAAGGGAATCAAAGGAAATGAGTTGATTGCCCTTGGTATCTTGGAGAAAAGAAACCCCTAATTCCATTAAATCGGCATTAACCTGTGGATTATGAATCATCTCACTTAATAGAAAAATTCTTTTATCGGGGTGCTGCCGAACGGTTTCAAATGCAATTTCAATGGCATTTTCAACTCCATAGCAGAATCCAAAATGCCTTGCAAGGTAAATCTGAAGGTTCCCTAAATCTATATGAGTAGGAGAAAAATCTTTTTTCAGTTTATCCGCTTCTTTTCGCTGTTTTTTAATCGCAGCGATAAGCGGACTTCGATACGTGGTTGGAACGTTGAATTGTTTCATGCAGGAATGGACAAAGGTACGAAATTGACAGAAAATCGGGTAGTGAGGGTATTGAACCACTTCCTACCACAAAAATTTGTAATTTCATGTTTTATTAACACCTCATCATGCGATTTGTTTATTTACTGCTCTCTTTAACTTGCACGGTTGCTCTTATTTGGGTACTCAACACTCGTTGGCAAGTAGGAACAACCAAAACCCCTCGAATTGGTTATTTTTTATCGCCTCAAAAGGGTTTCTGGCAAAATGCTGAGTCGGTTTCAGCCAATTTTAATGCTGAAATCAAAGCGGAAGCATTAAATGGTAAGGCATCGGTTTATATAGACGGCAGATTAATTCCCCATGTTTTTGCAGAAAATGATTTTGATGCCTATTTCGTACAGGGGTATTTACATGCAAGATTCCGACTTTGGCAAATGGAATTCCAAACACATGTGGCAGCCGGCAGATTAAGCGAAATTATTGGTAAAGAGGGATTAAACACCGATAGATTCTTTCGTAGATTGGGTATGGTTTACGGAGCAGAACAGGCTTTGGCAGCCTCCGAAATGGATTCATCCATGAAAAACGCTGTAAATGCCTATGCAGCTGGAGTGAATGCCTACATTCGAAGCTTGCAACCCGAACAAATTCCATTCGAGTACAAACTGCTCGATTATGAACCGGAAAACTGGTCACCACTCAAGACCTATCTATTTCTCATGTTTATGTCATTCGATCTTAGTGGGAGAGATGTGAATACCGATTTACAAATGACGAATGCAAAAAATTATTTTGGCTGGGATAATTATAAAAAATTGTATCCCAATGTGATGGATTCACTTGATCCCATTATTCCAAAAGGAACAACATTTAGTCCTGCTTCTTTTCGGCCACAAACACCTTCAGATGCTGCTATTCGCTTTTTTGGTAAAAATGATTCCAGTGTTCAACAATCTGCTAAAAATTTGCTATTCAATGTTCCTACACCGGATGCCGGAAACGGAAGTAATAACTGGGCGGTTGCAGGCTCCAAAACAAAAAGCAAGGCACCTATTCTTTGTAATGATCCTCATTTGGGTTTGAATTTGCCTAGTTTATGGTTTGAAATGCAAATTACCACACCTACTTATAATACTTATGGAGCTAGTTTCCCGGGTTCTCCTGCCATAGTTATCGGATTTAACGATAGCATCGCATGGGGAGTAACTAATGCCGGGCGCGATGTGATGGATTTATATAATATTCGTTTTAAGGACGAGCTTAAAAAGGAATATTTGATGAACGGAAACTGGATTCTGTCGGAGCAACGACAAGAAGTAATTCAGGTAAGGGATGAGGCTAATTTAAGTGAAGTGGTACCCATTACGCAGTATGGTCCTGTTTTATACGATAATGAGTTCAATACACCTGACGCAAGGGGGTTAACCTTAGCCGTAAAATGGACCGCAAATTTTGCCAATGCCGGAATGAAAGCTTTTTATTTACTGAATCGCGCAAAAAATTATAAAGATTATGTAACTGCAATCAAAAACTGGACTTGTCCGGGACAGAATTTTGTTTTCGCTTCTAAGTCGGGTGATATTGCAATTCGGCAGCAGGGTTCATTTGTTGCAAAATGGAAGCACCAGGGTGATTTTATTATGCCGGGTACTGATTCAATTTATCAATGGCAGAGGATGATTCCAATGGATGAAAATCCAACAATTAAAAATCCTACGCGTGGATTTGTGAGTAGCGCCAATCAGAAACCTACCGATTCAACTTATCCTTACTATCTTGGCTCTGCACATCATTTTCCTTTATACAGAGGCATCATCATTAATAGAAAGCTTACTGGCAGTAACAATATTACGCCTGATGATATGATGAAAATGCAAACCAGCAACTATAATGTATTTGCTGAAATGGCTCGTCCGGTATTATTGAAATACCTGGATAAAGACAACTTAAGTCCGGTCGAGAAAAAGTATATTGATCTATTAGAAACCTGGAATCTGAAAGCAGATCCCCAGGAAAAAGGCGCAACTGTTTTCAGCTGTATTTGGGATAGTCTTGAAAATGCAGTTTGGGGTGATGAACTGGCAGGCTCTAAATTAAAATTACCTGTACCCGATTCGTATTCTTTATTAGAAAGAATGTTAAAGGGAACAGCAGATTTTATGGCAGATAATATTACAACAAAAGACAAAGTTGAAACTATTCAAGATGCAGTACTTACTGCTTGCAGGAAGGCTTGTAAAGAACTTGAAGTATTGGAGCAGACCGGCAAATTAGAATGGGCTAAACGCAAGGATACTTATGTACAACATTTATTAAAAATACCTTCCCTTAGCCGACTACACTTACCCATTGGAGGTGGGGAAGACATCATCAATGCTACCAAATCGAATCATGGTCCGGGTTGGCGAATGGTAGTGCATCTTACTGCAGAAACGGAAGCCTATTGTATATATGCAGGCGGACAAAGCGGTAATCCGGGAAGTATTTATTATGATACTTTTATAAATAGTTGGGTGGAAGGCACTTACTATAAAGCTTTATTTTTAAAAAATGAAGATGCAGCAACTGGCGATCAAATCAAATGGAAGATGAATTTTATAAAAAATTAATCGTATGAAATTTTTAGTAGTAACCTTTTTAACTGCATATCTGGGATATGCAATTGGGGTATATACACAAATGCCCTGGTGGTCTTTTGCACTCAGTTCGGCATTGATTGCATTGTGTGTTCAGCAGAGCAAGATCTCAACCTTTGTATCAGGTTTTTTAGGAATTTTTTTACTATGGATTTTGTTGGCATTCATTCGGGATGTTTCTAATGATCATATACTTTCTCAAAGAGTGGTTAGCATACTTGGAATTGGATCCTCCTCTACTTTACTGATATTGATAACTGGATTTTTAGGCGGAATGGTAAGTGGACTAGCTGCAATTACCGGATATCACTTGCGCAGTTCTGCTAAAGCTATATTGAGTTTCAATCTGGAATAACATTAACATCAATTTATTTAGCCATTTACAGAAACTGATATCAGTATATATAATTTTGCTGATATGAGCATCTTACGCATATACTTATTGTTTTTTTTGTCATTTGTTACAATCCTGCATGCAGGTGCTCAAATAGTAAGTGGATACGTAAAAGATTCAACAGGAAAAGTATTGCCATTTTCTTCTATATTGGTTAAGGGAACTACCAAAGGAGTTTCAGCTAATGCAAGTGGGTATTATCAGATAAATCTAGAACCAGGGGATTATGTTTTGATTGCTCAATATATCGGATACTCTTCTGAACAAAAAAAAATTACCGTTAGAAAAGAAAGTACCCACATAGATTTTGTTTTACAACCCCAGCAGTACCAATTGGTTCAGGTGGAAGTATCCACCAAAGGCGAGGATCCTGCTTACGGCATCATACGCAAAGCAATTGCCTCCCGAAAGCAGCATTTACAGGAATTGAATACTTACCAGTGTGAAGTGTATGTGAAAGGTCAGCTACAACTTCGAAATTTTCCAAAAAGAGTTTTAGGACAAAAAATTGATTTTGAGGATGGGGATTCTTCGAAAAGAAAGATGATTTACTTATCCGAGTCTGTTACCCGTTTGTCTGTAGATAGTAACGGCAAGTCTAAAGTAGAGGTCATTTCAACTAAAGTAAGTGGCAGAAGCAGTGGATTTGGTTTCAATATTCCTCAGAATATTAATTTCTACAATAATAATATTCAAATTGGTGAAGGGCTGAATCCACGTGGATTTATTTCCCCTCTATCGGGATCAGCACTCAATTATTACCGGTATCGGTTTGAAGGCACATTTTTCGAAAATGGAATTGAAATCAATCGCATAAAAGTTATACCCAAGAGAGAGTATGAGCCATTGTTTACTGGCTATATTAATATAACAGAAGGTAGTTGGTATATTCATAGTGCCGATTTGCTTTTATTAAAAAAGCAGCAAATGCAATTGCTCGATACGCTTCGTATTACTCAGCAGTTTGTTCCAGCCCGATCTACCTGGGTAATCAAGAGCCAGGTAATTTACCCATCCGGAAAAATATTAGGATTTGATTTTTTTGGGAATTTTCTGGAAGTGTATGATCAATTCAATCTTGCACCCAAATTTGAAAAAAAGTTTTTCAATAACACCATTGTAAAATATTACGACAGTTCGAATAAAAAATCTGGTGCCTATTGGGATAGTGTTCGACCGGTACCTTTATTGTCGGATGAGTTGAAAGATTACAACAAAAAAGATAGTCTGGAACAGATTAAAAAACAGCCTGCATATCTCGATTCTATTGATAAAAAACGAAACAAGATTACATTCGGAAGTATTTTTTTAACTGGTAAAACTTTCAGTAAGCAAAAAACAAAAGAGTCGCTCAAAATCGATCCCATATTAAAATCTTTCGATTATAATACTGTGGAGGGCTGGGTATTTAAATATACGCCCACCTATTCTAAAGCCTGGGAAAACAGGAACCGATTAGTTGTAACACCAAATATCCGATACGGATTTGATAATAAGCACGCAAATCTGGGAGTTGCTGCAACATATAGTTGGGGAGGTAAAGAAAGAAAGAATATTAGTTTTTCCGGAGGTAGAGGCGTGTATCAATTTAATCCGGCAAATCCAATCGATGAAAGAATCAATACAATATCAACATTACTTTATCATGCCAATCATTTGAAAATTTATGAGGCAGGATATTTTAATGTAAGCAGTGGAGTTCGATTAAAAGAAGGTTTATCCCTATCAGGATCTTTCAGATTTCAGGATAGAACCTCATTACAAAATCTTAATGATCCTCAGAGTTGGAGTAATCCCAAGAATAGAGCATTTACCCCAAACGATCCCCTTGAAGCAGCCGGAACAGTTATGCCGGCACATCAGGCAGCCAGCTTTCGTGCATCAATCGTTTGGCGACCCGGTGGACAATACATTGAAATTCCGGATGCCCGGTTCATGGTGGATTCAAAATATCCAACCTTTAGCGCCACCCTTACACAGGGAGTTCAAGGACTTTTTGGGAGTGATGTTTCCTACACAAAATGGCAGTTGGGGATATTTGAAGAACTGAACTTAAAAATAGGGGGTACTATTACTTATAATATAAGTGCTTCCGGATTTTTTGGTAATCCCAAAACCTATCTCCCCGATAGGATTCACATTTCCGGTAACCAAACTATTTTGGCAGGATCATTTAATAATAGTTTTCAACTGGCACCCTACTACCTCTTCAGCAATCAATCTACATTAAATGTGGAGGCGCATGTGGAATATCAATTGAATGGATTAATAACAAATAAGATTCCAGGGTTTAAGAAACTAAACTGGTTTTTGGTTACCGGATTCAATGGATTACATATACAAGGTTCCACTAATTATGGTGAAGCATACATTGGTTTAGATAATATTTTAAAAACTTTACGGTTTTCTTATGTTCAAAGTTTTCAGGAGGGAGGTATTGGCAATACATCTGGTATTCGAATTACGGCTCCTTTATTCTAATCTCCACACACCCTATAAAAATCCAAGTACAGGAAAAGTTGTACCTTTGTAATCATTTTGGCTGCCCTGCAAGCAGCTCTTATTAAGAACATTGCCTGTTTCTAGTAAAGTAAGGGAATGTCTAAAATGTTTTATATGGCACTTTTACACAATCGGGTTTCCAATGCCGAGCTCAAAGAGCGTTTAATGCAGGAAACTTTTAGCAGAATTACGATTAGCTTTTATAGTTATATCCCCATCGAAAATCCTGTGGTTTTCAGAGATGAGTTGTATAAAAACTTACATACATGGCAGGTTTTTGGACGCATTTACATAGCAAAAGAAGGCATTAATGCACAAATCAGTGTTCCGGAACACCATTTAGAATCTTTTACCAGTTATTTATATTCCTATCCTGGTTGGAATGGCCTTCGTTTGAATAAAGCTGTAGATGATGACGGAAAAAGCTTTTGGGTATTGAAAATAAAAGTACGTGATAAAATAGTGGCCGATGGCATCACCGATCCGAGTTTCAGTATGGAACAAAAAGGAAAGTATGTAGATGCGGCAACTATGAACCATATGATTTCCAATCCGGAAACAGTAATCGTGGATATGCGCAATCATTATGAGTTTGAAGTAGGTCATTTTGAGCGAGCCATCGAAATTCCTTCTGATACATTTCGGGAGCAATTACCAATGGCGAAAGAAATGCTTGCCGGAAAAGAAAATACCAATATCATCATGTATTGCACCGGTGGTATTCGATGTGAAAAAGCCAGTGCATATTTACTGCATCATGGCTTTACCAATGTATTTCATTTAGAAGGGGGCATCATTAAATATGCTCAGGATGCAAAAGAAAAAGGGCTTGAACTAAAATTCCATGGTAAGAATTTTGTATTTGATAATCGGTTAGGGGAGCGAATTACAGATGAAATTTTATCAGTTTGTCATCAGTGCGGTGCACCCTGCGACCACCATGTGAATTGCAGCAATGAGGGGTGCCATCTTCTATTCATTCAGTGTTCTAACTGTGCGCAAACCTATCAGGGGTGCTGCAGTGATGCCTGTAAAGAAACTATTCATCTGCCAATTGAACGGCAGAAACAGTTGAGAAGCGGAGTTGATATGGGCAGAAACATTTTCAATAAAAGCAAGGTTAGAATAAGGCCTCGCTTAACAAACCAATAATACTGTATTTTTACACTTATGTTTTTTGGCCTAAGAAAATTAATTGCGGTTGGTTGTTTACTGTTATTGTGTATTCAGGCAGGGGGACTTGGATGGATGAAAATGTATACCCATTATCAAATTAAAAAATCAATACGCAAAACAATAGAATCTGGCATACAGCTCCCTATTGGAGAAACATTTGTTTTTTCCGGTTCAGCAACAGCTATTACAGATTCCGAATTTAGTTGGGAAGAAGAAGGGTCTGAATTTTTATATAAAGGGAATTGGTATGATGTAATTTCTATTCATCAGCAGCAGCAACAGTGTATTATTCAGGCTGTGAAAGATGGAGAAGACACTCAGTTGGCAGCTACCTGGAATAGTTTACATAACAAAGATTCTTCCACTTCTCCATTGCATAACGGAACCTTGGCTAAATTTTTTGCTGCATTCGATCCTCAAGTAAAAATTTTTGAATCTGTTTCTCCTATTTTATTTGCTGCATCGCATCTTAAGCAACATAGTCCCCAAATTCCAACTGTACCCACCAGTCCGATTGAAGAACCTCCTTGCTTCCTATAATTTTTCATTCAGCAATAACTGATTCAATCTTCATTGAATCAGCATGAATTATTATAGTAAATAAGTAATATGCGTATATTCTTCTCTCTTTTGATTAGCAGTTTTTGCTTTTCTGTAATTTCGGCACAAAATGTAATTAGGGGTACTGTTATAGATAACACTCGCATGCAGCCACTTTCCGGTGCAACTGTTATTACTAACGGAAAACCTCAAACTCAAACCAATGCACAGGGTAAATTTGAATTGCCCTGTTCCGGCGTTACTGAACTAAGTATATCTTATATTGGATATCAAACCCAAAAGCTTCCTATTCGTTCATGTAATGAGGACCTGAATATTTATATGGTACCAACCAATGGGTGGCTTTCTGCTGTTGAAATTACTGCCACCTCATCGGGCAATACATCTATGCTCTATCAACCACAAAGTATTGTGCAACTGAATGCTACCGAGCTGAAAAGAGGAACGGGTTTATTCCTTGATGATGCAATTAATACCAATGTTCCAGGGGTTAGCTTCCAGCGGAGGGCTATTTCATCTGGTCAGCAATTCAATATTCGTGGTTATGGAAATGGTATGGGAAGTACCACCCGCATCAGTAGTAATTTTGATGGACAGGGAGTTAAAGTTTATTTGAACGGCATGCCAATTACCGATGCAGAAGGAATCACATTGATGGATGACATTGATTTTGGGAATTTGGGTGGTGTTGAAGTAACGAAGGGCCCAACCGGCTCTTTGTATGGGCTCGCAATAGCAGGAGTAGTTAATTTAAAAACGATTAGTCCGGAAAAAGGGAAAACCTCCATCGAACAGGAAGTAATGGCAGGAAGTTATGATTTAAGAAGATCTACTACCCGGTTTACTACTGCCGGCGAAAACTATAAATTGTTGCTAACCTACGGGAAGCAGTCTATCGGTGGCTTTGCAGCCCACATGGATTCGAGAAAAGATTTTGTAAATGTTTTATATGAAGTAAATCCATCTGATAAACAAAACATTACAGCCTATGCAGGCTATAGTAATAGTTACGATGAAAGGGGGGGAGAGCTTACCTTAACCCAGTTTGCACAAAGGGACTACTCTGGAAATCCCGAATATATCAAGCGAAACGCACACAGCGAAATTATCAGCTATCGTGCAGGTGTTGGGCATAATTTCAAAATTTCAAATACGGTTACCCATCGTATACAATTATTTGGGACGGGCATCAATGGGAATGCAAGTTCGGCTTCGGGCTGGACAGATAAGTTGCCATTGAATTATGGTTTAAGAACAACAATTGATATAAATGTACCATTAAAAAACGGAGCCAAATTGTCGGGCATAGCCGGATTGGAAATACAGGAGCAGCGCGCTTCTGTAATAGGTTATAATATGGTGGCTAACCCTACTAATCCCACAGCTTACTGGATAATCGGTTCAATGAGAAGTAATGTTAGTACAATCAGTTCAACCGGTTCATATTTTACCGAATGGACACTCGGATTAAAAAATAGCTGGTCTATTACAGCAGGATTGGGTATCAGTAATATGCGCATCGAACTGAATGATCGTTTTTATGTTGCTGGGTATCTGGGTCCTACTAATTTTTCGGCTACTTATAAAGCGATGGCATCTCCCAAGCTGGCAATCAATAAAGTGTTTAATGAAAAAATATCTGCCTATGCATCCTTTAGCAGAGGATATAAAGCTCCCGTAAGTTCCTATTTCTATATTCCGGCTACGGGTAAATTAAATACAGGTCTTAAGCCAGAAAGAGGCGACCAATTTGAATTGGGAACGAAAGGATTGCTGGCAAAATCTAAATTGAGTTACGAATTGGCACTATATGTTGCAAATTTCAATGATAAAATGACTGCAATTGCTGTTCCATTGGATGGGGCATTGAATACCACTGCATATTCCTATGTTGCAAATGGCGGAAGACAGGTACATAAAGGAATAGAAATGATGCTGCAATATCATTTGATTGATACTGAAAAGGGTTGGCTCCAGCTCTTGAAACCTTTTGGAAATGTTACCATTGCAGATTGCAAATATGATGGATATAGTTTTCAAACACTAAACGCCAACAGAACAGGAATCATCATTTCAGAATACAGTGGCAAAGCAGTAGCGGGGGTTGCTCCTTTTGTAACTAATATGGGAGTAGATATAAAATTAAAGGGAGGTTGGTATGGTAATGTTGTATATAATTACAGAGAAGCTTTTCCTATCACTGCCGATGGAGTAAATAATACTGCTTCTTATAGTTTACTGAGTGCAAAATGGGGATACCGAAAATCACTCTCCAATCATTGGCAGTTGGATGCCAGTTATTGGTTAAACAATATTACCAATACGCAATATGCAACTATGGTGTTTGTAAATCAATTACCGGATGCTTATGTGCCGGCACCCGATAAAGCAAACGGAGCATTTACCCTTCAACTGAAATACACATTTTAAATATGAAAAATAATATAAGTAGTACAATTTTACTATTAGGTTTAATCATCTTTACTGGTTGCCAATCTTCCGGGTCCAATCAAAAAAAAGATTCAGATAAACCTCGAATCGTTTGTTTGTCGAAGCACTTGACTGAGATGATTTTCGCTCTTGGAAAAGGTTCTCTGCTGATAGGAAGAGACTTAACAAGTAATTATCCTGATAGTACCCAATTCATAACTCAGGTAGGGTATCACAGAGCATTGAACACGGAAGGAATTTTATCATTAAACCCATCAGTTGTAATACATAGTAATGATATTGGTCCGGCTCAGATTGAGCAGCAGTTAAAAGAGGCTGGAACAAAAGTTTCCATTTTTCCTCAGGCTAATTCTCCTGATAGTTCCCGTATTGTACTAAAATTATTGGCTGAATATCTGGGTGCTCAATCTGCTGCCGATAGCATTATTCATAAAATGGATTCAGTTACTCTTATTCAAAAGCAATTACAAAAAAAATGTATTGATACACCTACTGTTATGGTAGTTCAATACGGACAAGCCAGTAATCGTTTCTTTATATTGAGTGGAAGAAAAGGTGCAGCTGATTATATGATTCAGGAAGCAGTTGCTAAGGTGGCTCTTTATGATGGAAAGGGTTCTCGCGATTTGAGTGCGGAAGCAATTGCTAAAGCCAATCCCGCTATCATATTGGCTACGGATGTTGGATTTGATAAGCTGGGGAGTGTGGAGGCTTTTGCCCAACTTCCAGGCATCGCTTTAACGGATGCATATAAAACAAAAAGAATTTATAGAGTTATGGAGCATGATATAGTTTATTTTGGCCCAAGAACTCCTTCCAACATCATTCATTTAATACATCAGTTACATCCAAAACTGCATGACTAATAGAAATAGGAACATACAAATACTGCTAGTTTGTTTCTTAGTGATAACGATATTTGTATGCATTAGTAGGGGAGCAATCCCTATTTCAATACCGCAAATGATATCTGCATGTAAACAATTAGGTAGCGGATATAATTTTTCAGAAACGGAAGAAGCTGTTTTTATTCAACTCCGACTTCCTAGAGTTTTATTATGTGCAGTTGGCGGAGCAATTTTGTCAGTTTCTGGAGTTTTAATGCAAGCATTATTCAGAAATCCCATTGTTGAGCCTGGAATTTTGGGAACCAGTGCAGGTGCCGCACTTGGGGCGTCATGTGTAATTGGTTTTGCAGGAAGCTTATCGGTCATGTTACCTATGATTCCAGTAATTTGGTTTCAACCGATAGTAGCTACCATTTTTGCATCATTAGCTACATATTTGGTTATTCAATTATCCGGTCGAGCTAGTCAAGTTACTACAACATCTTTATTATTATCGGGGATGTCTATCAATGCAATCGCGGTAAGTATAATGGGTTTTATCAGTTACTTTTCTCGTGATCCGCAAGCAAGAAGTATTACCTTTTGGAATCTGGGCACTTTTTCTGGTGCTGGTTGGTGGCAATGTTGGATGGTGCTCGGTATTGGTATTCCGTGTATAGGGTACTGCTTTCGAAAATCACATCAACTAAATACGCTTTTGTTAGGGTACACAGATGCACTATATTCAGGTACAGAAGTAAAAAAGCTAAGGAATCAAATATTATTCGCGAATACTGTAATGGTTGCCGTTCTTACAGGTTTTGTTGGCGTAATTGCTTTTATGGGAATGATAGTACCACATATTATGCGTTTACTGGTGGGTTCTCATCATCGTATGTTACTACCCGCTGCAGCACTTTCGGGTGCCATATTGCTATGCTTAACTGATTTATTTGCAAGAACAATTATAGCTCCCGCAGAACTTCCCATAGGAATCATAACATCACTTATAGGCGCCCCCCTTTTTATTTTTCTGTATCGAAAATTTAGTCCGCTCTATGGAGAAGGAGGTATAAATGATTAAAGTAGAAAATGTATCCTTCAGCCAAAAGGGAAAATACCTTCTTTCCGATATTAATTTTCAAATTTCATCGGGTAAATTCCATGCAATTATTGGTCCAAATGGTGCCGGGAAATCGACACTTATAAAATTGCTGGCGGGGTCCTTACACCCCACAGAAGGAAAAATCTGGATGAATGGAAGAGAGCTGTCAACCTATTCAATTTCAGCTTTGGCAGGCATGCGTGCAGTATTGTCGCAATACTATCCCATACTTATGCCAATTAAAACTGAAGAATTGATTTTACTCGGAAAATCTGACCGATTTGAAGCTTTGAACAGCAAGTATGATAGAATAAAAATGTTAGGATTATTGGAGGAAATGAAAATTACCCATTTATACAATCGTTATTATCATTCACTTTCAGGGGGCGAAGCTCAATTGGTTCAGTTGTGTAGAGTATTACTGCAATTGGAAAGGGAAGATATTTCGGCAAATAATAAATTTTTATTTTTAGATGAACCAGTATCACATCTGGATATACAATACCAACATGCGGTATTAGCAGTAGCAACATCACTGGTTAGTAAAGGAATTACTGTTGTATCAGTATTACATGATATCAATCTGGCACTCGATTATGCAAGCAATATACATATGATGAAAATGGGAAAATTGATTCGAAGTACTTCTGAGGAACAACCCCTTATTCCAGAAGATATCCGACAGGTTTATGGATTGGATGCTAGTCTGGTTGATACAGGGAGAGCGCATCAGTATATGATTCGAATTCATCCTCCACTGAAATAAATTCCAAAAATCAAAAAATTCCTAATCGATTCAATTCAGCAACAATCGTATTACGTAGTTCTGATTCTGATAGGCTCTGGGGTTGAAACTGCATTCCGGTTACCTGTTCAAATAATTGTATATATCGGTTGCTGATGGTTTGTATCCATTCATCAGTCATTGCAGGAACCTGTTGCCCCTCTTTTCCCATAAAATTATTAGCCATCAACCATTCACGGACAAACTCTTTACTGAGCTGCTGTTGTTTTTCTCCAGAAGCTTGTCTATCAAAAAATCCCTCTCGAATAAAATATCTGGAAGAGTCGGGGGTGTGCACTTCATCCATGAGAAATATAGTATTACCAATTTTTCCGAACTCATATTTGGTATCTGCTAAAATGAGTCCTCTTTTTTCGGCAATGGCAGCACCTCGGGCAAAAAGCGCCAGTGCATATTGCTTTAGGATTTCCCAATCTCCATCCGAAGCCAGTCCCTTTTTTATGATTTCTTGCGGACTAATATCTTCATCATGGCCCTGATCGGCTTTGGTTGAAGGAGTAATGATGGGGGATGGGAAAAAGTCGTTTTCCTTCATTCCTTCAGGGAGGCTTGCCCCGCAAAGGATTCTACTACCCGATTGATAGGTTCTCCAGGCGTGACCAACCAAATTTCCTCTAACAACCATCTCAATTTTAAAGGGAACACATTTTTTTCCAATGGAAACCTGTGGGGCAGGGGAAGAAACCAACCAATTCGGACAAATATCTCGGGTAGATTCTAGCATAAAGGCAGCTATCTGGTTCAATACCTGCCCTTTGTGAGGAATGGGCCGGGGTAAAATTACATCAAATGCTGAAATTCGGTCACTGGCTACCATTACCAGCCATTCAGTACCTATGTAATAAACATCTCTAACTTTACCGCTGTAAAAACCGGTTTGTTGAGGAAAATCAGTATTTTTCATACAACAAATGTAACGGCATGCTTCGTATTAATTTCCTTCTTATCTTTGGTTTTTCTTAACATTATTGGGCAGTTGTGGAGAAATTAAATTTTCACACCAAACCAATATTTATTACTATTATGCGTTACTTTTAGACTAATTCTTAAAACTAGCCCCTTATGAAACCAGTTTTCAAGTTTGTTTTCTTGTTTGTTCTGGGTAGTTTCCTAATCGGAACTACTGCCTGGTCACAATCCTCTGTTCTTTCTGGAACAGTTAAAAATAGCAAGTCAAAAGAAGGACTTTCCGCTATTTCAGTTATGGTTAAAGGTGGTACCGCGGGTACTTACACAGATGATAGAGGAAATTTCAAGTTCTCTACAGTACAAAAATTCCCGGTAACACTCGTTTTTTCTTCTATTGGCTTCACTTCTAAAGAAGTTGTTGTAAATAGTGCCAACCAAACTCTGGATGTTGAACTAGCTGCCTCCTATACCTTAGGTGAGGAAGTGGTTGTGGCAGCCTCCCGCGTTCCGGAAAGAATTTTGGAATCACCGGTTTCCATTGAAAGAATTGGAACTACCGCAATCCGAAACACACCAGCTGCTAACTATTACGACATGTTAACCAACCTAAAAGGAGTTGACGTGGTTGCTGCCAGTTTAACCTTCAGAAGTGTTGGTACTCGCGGTTTTAATAGCAGTGGAAATATCCGTTTAAATCAGTTAATTGATGGAATGGACAACCAGGCTCCCGGTTTGAACTTCTCAGTGGGAAGTGTGATTGGATTAACTGAGCTGGACGTAGAAAGTATGGAATTACTTCAAGGCGCCTCTTCTGCTTTATATGGTTCCGGTGGTATGAATGGTACTGTTCTTTTGAATAGTAAAAATCCTTTTAAATATCAGGGTTTCAGTTTCCAGATCAAACAAGGTGTAAATCATGTGGATGGCTATCAGCGTCCTCGTTCCCCTTATTTCGACTGGAGTTTCCGCTGGGCTAAAAAAGTTTCTGAAAAATTTGCATTTAAATTTTCCGGACAATTTGTTCAGGCTCAAGATTGGTTAGCTAATCAAACCAACAACTACTCCCGTGCCGCATCTTCCTCTTATCCAAACGGAAGAACAATAAGCGGATACCGGCTTAATGATCCCAATTATGATGGGGTTAACGTGTATGGAGATGAAACTACCTCCTCTTTGGGTGCTGTTAGAGATGGTGTCTTCGCTGCTTTGAGATCTGCATTCGGTGTTCCCACTTTCAATGTATTGTATGCTGCATCCAATGCTTTTTTGAATGCCTCACCTAATGCAACAATTAATGACTTTAATTTTTGGTTAAATCAAAATGGGTTCGCTCAACTTGTAGCTTCGGGAACTACTCCGTTTTTTTATGGTGACAACAGAAAATATTTTGATGGTGTAAATGTTAGCAGAACGGGTTACAACGAAAATCAGATTCTGGATCCTACTACTATCAATGTAAAAATGACTGGTGGATTATATTATAAATTATCCGCTAATACCGAGGCATCCGTTCAGGCATATTGGGGAACCGGTAATACTGTTTATACTGGAAGCGATCGATACTCACTGGTTAATCTGGTAATGGGTCAATACAAATTTGAACTTAAAAATAAAAATTGGTTCCTGCGTTACTATTTTACCCGTGAAAATTCCGGTAATTCATATAACGCAACCATCACTACCCGTTTGTTTAACGAAGCTTGGAAACCAAGTTCAACCTGGTATCAACAATATGCTGCTTCCTTTGCTGCGTCTAGATCTTTTGGAGCAAATAACTTTGATGCCCATAATTCTGCTCGTGGTTTCGCCGATCAAGGCAGACCTACTGGATTTATAGGAAATAATCCTTTGTTCCAGCAGGTTGCAAATACCCCCATCTCTCAAGGAGGTGGATTATTTCTCGATCGCTCTAAGTTGCGTGTATTTGAAGGTCAATACAATTTCTCGAACGATTTAGGTCTGAATAAAACAGGTACTGACTTCTTAATCGGATTCAGCTCACGTCAATTCTTATTGGACTCTAAGGGAACATTATTTGCAGATACTGCTGCCAAAATCAAAATCAATGAATTTGGTATGTATGCGCAGTTGTCTCAAAAAATGTTTGGAGACTTCCTTAAAATAACCGCTTCAGGTAGGTACGATAAAAATACCAACTTTGAAGGCCGTTTCACTCCACGCGTATCTGCTGTAGTTAAACTGGCTACAGATCATAACTTGCGTTTCTCTTATCAGCAAGCTTATCGTTTTCCAACTACTCAAAATCAGTGGATCAACCTGCTGATTGGTGGCGGTACCCGTTTAATGGGAGGCTTACCTGCATTGAGAGATTACTATAATTTTAATAGTAACCCTGCTTACACAGTTGCAAGCGTGCAGGCATTCGGTGGTAGTGTTCTTGCCGGAGCACCTAACCCTGCTTTATTACAGCAGCAAGTATTCCCCGATTTCAAGCCGGAATCAATGAAGTCGAATGAAATTGGTTATAAGGGTCTGATAGCAAATCGCTTGTTGATTGATGCTTATTACTATTGGGCAACTTATAAAGATTTCATCAGTGGTGTTCAAGTATTACAAGCCAGAACGCCTGGAAATGCTTTTGATTTATTAGATGCAGGCAAGAGAATCGGTTATAGCATTTCTACAAATACTCCCGGTGATGTTAGCACTTCCGGTTGGGGTGTGTCTTTAGACTATTTATTAGGCAGAAACCTGACTTTTACAGCTAACCTGTATTCCGACAAAATTGGTGCATTGCCTATTGGATTTGTATCCTATTTCAACACTCCGCTTTACCGCACTAACATAGCCCTGAACAATACCGGATTTGGCAAGCAAAACCGTTGGGGTTATAATTTGGTATATCGTTGGGTAGATAGTTTTACCTATGAAGGAACATTCGCAGTTGGTGATATGCCTTCTTATGGTACTTTCGATGCCTCAATTAGTTACAAGCTATTATCTAGCAAATCACTGATCAAAGTAGGTGGAACCAACATTTTCAACCGCTACTACAGAACTGGTTTTGGAAATCCTCAAATAGGTGGATTATATTACATCAGTTTCGGCTGGAACGTATTCTAATCTTACTATCATATACTTAGACTATCAAACCCCCTTTTCCTTAAAAGGGGGTTTGTTATTAAATACTAACTCAGTTTTGGGATAATACTCGATAATCTTATATTTTTGCACCTCAATAATAATGTAAAGCTATGCGGTCAATTGCATTTCGGGAAGCGCTAAGAGAAGCCATGAATGAAGAAATGAGAAGAGATGAAAGGGTATTTTTGATGGGCGAGGAAGTAGCTGAATACAATGGAGCTTATAAAGTAAGTCAGGGTATGCTTGCAGAATTTGGTAGCAAAAGGGTAATCGATACTCCCATTGCCGAATTAGGCTTTGCAGCTGTGGCAGTTGGAGCCGCACAAAACGGTCTGAGGCCGGTAGTAGAATTCATGACGTGGAATTTTGCTGTTTTAGCTATGGATCAGATTTTGAATACAGCCTCTAAAATGCTGGCAATGAGTGGCGGACAAATTGGATGTCCAATTGTATTTCGTGGACCCAATGGAAGTGCAGGCCAATTAGGAGCTCAGCACTCCACTGCATTCGACAGCTACTATGCCAATATACCCGGAATTAAAGTTGTTTCTCCCTCTAATGGATATGATGCAAAGGGCTTACTGAAGCAGGCTATCCGATATGAAGAAGATCCTGTAATTTTTATGGAAAGTGAGGTAATGTATGGCGACAAATCTGAAGTGCCGGATGATGAGTATTATATACCCATAGGAAAAGCAGATGTTAAACGCTCAGGCAGAGATGTTACTATCGTTTCATTTAATAAAATGATGAAAGTTGCTTTAGGCGCTGCAGATGAATTACAAAAAGAAGGAATCAGCGCAGAAGTGATTGATTTGAGAACGATTCGTCCTTTAGACTGGATGACCATTTTAGAAAGCGTTAAAAAAACAAATCGCCTGGTAATTGTAGAAGAGCAATGGCCATTTGCCTCTGTGTCTTCAGAGATATCTTATCGTATTCAAAAAGAGGGTTTCGATTACCTGGATGCTCCTATAAGAAGAATTACCAGTGCAGACGCACCCATGCATTATGCGCCCAATCTGGCTGCATTGGCTATTCCAGATGTAAGCAGAACGGTTCATTTGGTAAAAGAAGTGATGTATTTAAAAAAGTAAATTTTATTTTTTGTGAATGAAACCCGGATTTTCTTCCGGGTTTTTTATTGAAAACTTTCGTAAGTGTTACTGATAATGCGAAAAATATTACAACATAATCTTTTTTTGTATTTCATCTATTTGTTGGTAATGCTCCATTTTCCGGTAATGGTAAGCGCACAAAAAGATAAAGAAACCGACTTATTGCCTTCAACTGCTCTGGATAGTGTTTCAGTAACCGCATTCCGAAATCAATCCCTCCGATTGCATCAGCCCGCATCCGTTTCTGTTTTGTTCAAGAAAGACATTTCTGTAATGGGTGAAGTTTCACTTTTACCATCCCTAAATCAAGTTCCAGGAATAAAAATGGAAGAACGTTCTCCAGGAAGCTATCGCTTATCAATTAGGGGAAGTTTATTGAGAAGTCCTTTCGGTGTGAGAAATGTAAAAATCTATCTCAACCAAATTCCTTTAACTGATGCGGGTGGAAATACTTATCTCAACCTAATACCAGCGGGCATTTTGGAAGGTGTGGAAGTAATAAAAGGGCCTGCTGCCAGTGTATATGGTGCAGGAACCGGCGGTGTGATTTTGCTGCAGTCCGGAATAGATGAAAGTAAAGTAGAGAATAAGCGTCAACTTACAACCTCTGTAATAGGCGGTAGTTTTGGTTTATTCAAACAATCTTTAGGATGGAATTGGAAAGAAAAGAAAACACAGGTTTCTATTTATCAGGATCATCAAAGAGCAACAGGATACCGGGAACAGTCAGCTATAAACCGGGATGCAATGGCGGCAAGAATTATACATCAATCTCGCAAAAACAGATTTTCATTCCAACTATTGTACGGCAATTTATTTTATCAAACCCCTGGGGGATTAACCCTTTCCCAGTTTCAACAAAATCCAACAAGTGCTCGTCCGGCAACTCCTTCACTTCCGGGTGCCGTTACTCAAAATTGTTCAGTTAAAAACGACACATACCAATTTTCATTTTCCCATTTAGTTAAGCTAACAACTTCCTGGCAGGTTGAATCATTTATATTGAGTGGAAGAACAAATTTTGAAAACCCTTTCATAACCAACTATGAAAAGAGGAAAGAAAATAATGTAGGTTGGGGTTCCCAAATCCGCTACAACCATAAAACGGAGCGGGCAACTTTTGATTGGATTACAGGTATAGAATGGCAAAGGCAAAATGCTCGAATTGATAATTTCGGTAACAGGTTTGGTAAACTGGATACACTTCAGTTTTCAGATGAATTGGGCGTAACACAATGGTATGCATATTCACAAATAAATATGTATTGGAAAAGATGGATATTGAATGTAGGTATTAGCATTAATCAACAGCCAGTTAGTTATCAAAGGGTATCACTGGCGGGTAGTTTGCCAAGTACAAGCAGGTTACCATCCTTTCTCGCACCTCGACTCAGCTTAACCAGAAAATTGTTTGCCGGTAACATTTATGTGCTGATTTCTCGAGGCTTTTCTCCGCCTACCGTTGCTGAAATCAGACCTTCCGATGGAAACTACTATGGGAATTTAGTCCCCGAAAATGGCTGGAATGCAGAAGCCGGATGGCGAATTATTTCTAATAACAGAAGATGGTTTTGGGATGCATCCATTTATCGCTATTCCCTTTTGCAAACGATTGTTCGGCGAAACAATTCATTGGGTGCTGAATATTTTGTCAATGCAGGCTCTACCTCACAACAGGGTATTGAAACTGGTGTTCAATGGAAAATCAAAACTCCTTCAATTAGTAGTAAATGGGAATTGAGCTGGCAAGCCAGCTTTTGTTTTCAGCCGTATAAGTTCGTTGAATATCAACAGGGAACAACCAGCTATTCAGGAAATCCCATCACAGGCATACCCCGCACTATTTTTTTTACCGGATGGAAATGGACGCATCAGAATGGTTGGTATCTAAATACACAGTTACTAGCTAATGCTGCAATTCCCTTAAATGACGCATCCGATGAGTATACAAAGCCATATCAATTGCTGCAAGCAGAAGGAGGCTTCCGGATAAAAAGGAAATCGAACGTATGGCATTTTTTTATAGGATTAGATAATATCCTCAACCAACAGTATAGTTTGGGGAATGATATTAATGCAGCGGGACGAAGGTATTATAATGCTGCAGCTGGCTTTAATGGGTTGCTGGGTATCAGGGTTAATAGCATTTATTAGTTGTTTTAGCATTTCTTTAACTGCAATAAGCCTAATATTCGGGGCTTAGCAGCAACTTATTTATATTCGTGTTTTAACATTCGCTCTATGGCCGCCATTTTATTAATTGACGATGAAAAATCTATCCGAAATGTACTTCGGGATATTCTCTTGCACGAAGGGTATCAGGTAGAAGAGGCAGCAGACGGAGAAATGGGTATTCAACAAGTGAAAGATAAATCTTTCGATCTTGTTCTCTGCGATATTAAAATGCCCAAAATGGATGGACTGGAAGTGTTGCAGCAATTGCTTCTATTGCATCCCGATTTACCGGTAATTATGATTAGTGGACATGGAACCATTGAAACTGCAGTTGATGCAGTTAAGAAGGGGGCATATGATTTTATTGCAAAACCACCCGATTTAAATCGCTTATTAATAACTATTCGGAATGCCCTCGATAAAAATGCGTTGGTGAAAGAAACCCGCGTATTAAAGAGGAAAGTAAAAAATGTGCAGGAAATCATTGGAAATAGCGAAGGTATCCGACGAATTCATCAAACGATTGAAAAAGTAGCTCCAACCGATGCACGTGTTTTGGTAACAGGCGAAAATGGTACCGGAAAGGAATTGGTTGCCCGTTGGCTTCATGAAAAAAGTAATCGGGCGCAACAGCCTTTAATTGAAGTAAACTGTGCAGCTATTCCTGCCGAGCTCATTGAGAGTGAATTATTTGGTCACGAAAAGGGATCTTTTACATCTGCCATAAAACAGCGTATTGGAAAATTTGAACAGGCAAATGGTGGTACACTTTTTTTAGATGAGATAGGCGATATGACCTTGAGTGCGCAAGCTAAAGTATTGCGTGCCCTGCAGGAGGGAAAAATTACCCGGGTAGGTGGGGAGAAAGAATTATCAGTTGATGTTCGTGTAATCGCGGCTACCAATAAAAATTTATTGGAGGAAGTAGAACAGAAAAATTTTCGGCTAGATTTATACCATAGGCTGAGTGTTATTGTAATAGAAGTTCCCAGGTTGAATGAACGTACAGATGATATTCCGTTGCTGGTAAATTACTTTTTACAGGAAATTGCCAATGATTACCGGCAGCCGGTTAAGAAAATAAATGCGGCAGCTATGGCGTCGTTGCAAGAGCATCGGTGGACGGGAAATATCCGTGAATTGAGGAATGTGGTTGAGCGATTAGTGATTTTATCGGGTTCTACAATAACAAAAGATGACATCCAAAATTTTGTATTTTGATGTTCATCGATGAGTTTTGGAAAAAAAACAGTAATCTGCAATTGAAAAGATATTTTTGTAACTATTAAAAAAGTCTCATGGGTTATATTCTTTTATTAGTTGGTATTATTGGGTGGCATGCCGGAATGTATGGAATGTTTAAAAAAGCCGGAATCGCTCCCTGGAAGGCCTTGGTGCCCTTTTATAATACCTGGTGTATGGTTACAGCTACTCAAACCGCACGATACTGGTTTTGGTTACAGTTGATTCCAATTGCTGGTCAGTTTATTACCATTTGGATATCTATCATTTTCGTAATGCATTTTAAAAAAGTGTCATTATTGGACCATACAGCAACGGTATTATTTCCCTTTATATATTTTCCTTACCTCGCTTTCTCACCCTCAGCAAAATGGTATGGTTCCGAGGCACTGCAACATTATCATAAACCTGTTTCGCGGGAATGGATAGATGCCGGAGTATTTGCCATTGTTGCAGCAACACTTATTCGTGGATTTATTTTTGAGGCTTATGTAATACCAACCGGAAGTATGGAGAAAACCTTGCTGGTAAATGATTTCCTGTTTGTAAATAAGATGTCGTACGGGGCAAGAATTCCGCAAACACCCCTTTCATTTCCCTTTGTTCACAATTTTATGCCATTCACAAAAACTGTTCCTTCTTATATAAAAGAGGTACAATTACCTTACAAGCGTTTTCCGGCATTTTCTACCATTAATCGTAATGATGTGGTTGTATTTAATTTCCCGGCAGGTGACACAATAATCAATGATGAGGAACATGGAAGTTTGGTTCCTTACTATGATGTATTGCGTAGCGAATTTAAAGGGAATCGGGAAGCATTGAATGCTCAGTACCCGGTATTAGTACACCCAATGGATAAAACCGATAACTATATCAAAAGATGCGTGGCAATACACGGAGATAGTTTGCGTGTTACTGAAGGGGTTTTATATATAAATGGTGCTCCTGCATTTCAATCTCCTTCTTCTCAAACGGAGTATATAGTGGAAACCAACGGGACCCCCATCAGTACTGAATTTTTTCAATCGGAATTGGGAATCGATACCGAAAATCCTAAAGACCAAATAAGATATGCAGCAGGTAAATCGGATGTATTAGTAATTAATATGACTCCCGCTGAAGCAGAGAAAGTTAAAAAATTGCCTAATATAAAGTCGATAAAACTTTATTCCGATAATATGATTGGTCAAACCTTTCCATATAATGAAAGTCTTTATCCATGGACAGTAGATAATTTCGGTCCGATTCGTGTTCCACAGAAGGGCGATGTGATTCAATTAAGTTCTGCAAATATTGATTTATATCGACGCTTAATTATCACCTATGAGCATAATACACTGGATGAAGTAAACGGAAAGTTTATTTTAAACGGAAAAGAAACCACGCAATATACTGTTCAATACAATTATTACTGGATGATGGGGGATAATCGGCATAGAAGTCAGGATAGCCGCTATTGGGGATTTGTGCCTGAAACACATATAGTTGGCCGTGCTTCTCTGATTTGGTTCAGTTACGAAAATGGTCCGCGGTGGAAACGCTTGTTTTCTACTATAAAATAGTTAGATTGAGTAGAATTGATAGCCTATGATTCAGGAAATTCCTTTTCGATATGAAATAGTTTCCGATGTTGATTTACTTGCTTCAGCTGATGCCTTATTGATAAAAGAAGCCAGGTTGATTACAGATCAATCCTATGCACCTTATTCAAATTTTCATGTTGCAGCTGCAGGCTTATTAATGAATGGAGCCATCGTTCGGGGAACCAATCAGGAAAATGCCAGTTATCCGGTAAGTATTTGTGCGGAAAGAGTATTATTATCGGCTGCTGCATCTTTATATCCGGGCATAGCCCTGGTTTCAATGGCCATTAGTTATCGCAACTTGAAGGGTAGTAGTAACCGGCCCATTACCCCCTGCGGAGTGTGTCGACAGTCACTAGTAGAGCATCAACATCATTTTCATCAGTCAATTCGGTTGCTGTTAACAGGACAAATCGGTGAAATTTATATAATTGAAGATGCAGCATCTTTATTGCCTCTGGGGTTTACTGCAGATGATATGAAATAAGAAGCGATGAATTATAGGAGATCCTAAAATAATGTTTGCACCCCCAGATTTGTTTTGAATTCGTGCTGCAATAGCCATTTCTTTCTCCAGGTTCCTCCCGCATAGCCCGTTAGTGAGCGATCGCTCCCTATTACTCGGTGACAAGGTCGAAGTAGCATAATTTTATTTTTCCCATTAGCCGCAGCAACAGCCCTGGTTGCTTTTGAATCCCCTATTTGTTCGGCTAATTGCAGATAGCTAATGGTTTTACCATAAGGGATATGCACTAATTGATTCCACACCTGTTCCTGAAATTCGGTACCTTCCTGAAAAATGGGTACTTGAAAATCTTTTCTTTTTCCATGAAAATATTCAATTAACTCCTCTGTACACTGGTGAATAACCTCCGTTATTCCGGGTTCACCGTGCGACATTTCTTCTGCATTATCAATGAACAAAAGTTCCGATATATATTCTTCAGTACCACCAATTGAGATGAGTCCGATCGGACTTTCGTAATAAGTATAATAAAGCTGTATCATTAACCAATTTTTAGTCCGTTTGAAACAGGATGATCGGGTTGTAGCAGCACTACTTCCTGCTGATCATCATACACCCCCAATACCAGGCATTCACTAAAAAAATTTGCTATTTGTTTTACAGGGAAGTTGATAACAGCAATTACCTGTTTGCCAATGAGGCTTTCAAGTGAATAGTGTTTGGTAATTTGTGCAGACGATCGAAGTATACCCAAAGAACCAAAATCTATCCATAATTGGAATGCGGGCTTTCTGGCTTCCGGAAAGGGCTTTGCCTCCAATATGGTTCCTGCCCTGATGTCTATTTTTTCAAAGTCGGACCAGCTAATCATATTCGAGGATTTTCTATTTTAGAAACGATTAGCTAATTGAACTAATTCTGTATACTTAAAGTAGGTTTCCGGTTTGTTGCGATAACATAAAGCTGAGTCTAAAAATAATTTCCGAATCAACAAATCGGGGGTCATTGGAACAAAAAACTGAGGGTTGATATCAATACCCTTATTTTCCAAATATTCAATAATGTCACTCATCAAATATATTTTTCCATTTGTAGCATTAACAAAAAAGTATATTTGGTCTTTCGTAAAGTTTAATTCCAGGAAATGATTTCGGTAATATGCAATCACTGGCATTCCTGCTATACATACTACACGGGTTTCAAATGATAATTGATCGCACAAAGTTTGATAGATTATTGCCGACAAAATCATATTCATATGTTTTTTGGGCAAAGCAAGGTGTATCAGAAAATCTTCCGGACTATTAATGTTTATATCTTTTCCTCTAAGATTATGATAATTATACAAAATCTGAACCATTTTTTCATAATGCATCATGGGCTCCATAGAAGGCTTTAACTCAAGCCAAATATTTTTGTAGATTTCATCTACCTGTTCCCATATATCTTCCTTCGATAATTCGGGCTGATGATACTGCGATAATAATAGGGCTCCGTCTATTAAATTCTGATCCCCGGATTTCCACTCGTCGATTGATTTTTCCAAAGCAGCAATATCCAGTTGATGCATCAAAGATTCAATCCTTTGCTGAACTGCTTCATCCAACGTTGTTTCCCATAAATGCTCAAGATTGGGTTTAATGTTGAGTCCATATCCCATCAATTTGTCAGTAACAGTCTGATAAACTTCTCCATCCGGATCATCAATCAATGAAAGTAAAGCATCTAATTCCCTGTTATCCTGCATATTGAGTTGTTACCTTTTATAAACGCCGAAGAAATGAAAAAGTATATTTTTAAGCGACAAAATTTTAATGAAGAATACAAATACTTATACCCCTTTGTGGAAATGTTTGCCATTTCGGTAGGACTATTTTCTTTATTCATTGATTTTCAGTAAGTTATTTGATATGTTCTTCCGATTTAACAAGATGGTTTGGTGATTAATCGTTATCATTGTATATTATATTTTTATTCTACTTGCCATGTCACAAATTTCATTACCTAAGTTTCCTGCTGTTTCTCAATCATTGCATACCGAATTAAAGAGAAGGGTTCAGGAGTATTTCGATCAAAGAGGAATTGATGCAACTGGAAACCATCGGTTATTTTCTAAAGCTATCCTGTTGATTGGTTCCTTTATATTAGTGTATATTCATTTGTTATTCTTTACTCCATCGGGATTTTTAGCTCTTGCAGAATGCATTTTGTTAGGGGGTATTGTTGCAGCTATTGGTTTCAATGTTATGCACGATGGTAGCCATGGAAGTTTCAGTCAGAAAAAATGGCTTAACCGTATTGCCGCTTCCTCCATCAGCATGTTAGGAGCCAATCATTTTATGTGGAATATGAAGCATAATATGATTCACCATTCTTTTACTAACATAGACGGGATTGATGATGATATTGAAGTTTCTGCGCTCATGCGGATGGCTCCTACCCAAAAGCGTGTATGGATGCATCGCTTTCAGCATATTTATTTCTGGTTTTTATATATGCTGCTCTATATATTCTGGTTATTTTTTACGGATTATAAAAAATATTTTTCTCAAAAGATTGGTAGTGTGCCTTTAAAGAAAATGGGTGTAAAAGATCATATAGAGTTCTGGCTGGTTAAAATTTATCATGCCCTGGCATTTATCGTTTTACCTATCTATTTAGTGGGTTTTACAAAATGGATAATTGGATTTTTGGTTATGTCGATGTTCGCAGGTTTTGTATTGAGTATTGTATTTCAAATGGCACATACTGTAGAGCATACTGAGTTTCCGGTTGTCGACACAATTTCTAATCGGTTACCAGATGAATTTGCTGCCCATCAGATAAAAACTACCGCGAATTTTGCTACAAAAAATAAATTGATCAGCTGGCTGGTGGGAGGATTGAATTTTCAAATTGAACATCACCTCTTTCCAAAAATTTCACATGTGCATTACCCTGCAATAAGTGAAATTGTAAGAGCAGTATGTTTTGAATATCAATTACAATATATTGAATACCCAACCATGCGAAAAGCCGTTTCAGCTCATGTGCGCTTTTTACGCCAGTTGGGAAAATACGACTAACAAAAGTTAGCATTTTAGAAATACAAAGGGTATTTTCAAGTTCAGGAGTAACTACTTCTTCTTTGTGGTAGCTTTTTTAGTTGCTACCTTTTTGGCTGCTTTTTTTACGGGAGCCTTTTTAGTAGCCGACTTTTTAGGTGCAGTCGTTTTTTTGGCACCTGATTTTTTGCTGAATGCACCCGGAACCTGGGCTTCTATCATACTCTTAACCTCTTCTATAGTGAGTTGGGCTAATTCTTCCGGAAGATATTTTTCTCCGGATGCCTTCTTTGGTAGCTTCAACATTTTCTTTTGGTAACGTATGAAAGGCCCCCAGCGACCATTTTCGATGGAAATTTTTTCAGCAGAAAATTGTTTGATAAACCTGTTAGATTCCTTTTCCTGCTTTTTGCTTATCAATTCAGCAATATCTTTCTCGCTTAGTTGTTCAAAATTATAAGCTCGGGGAACATTGATAAATAAATCGTTCCATTTTATGAAGGGTCCGAATCTACCCTTGCCCTTGGTTACCGGCAAATTTTCATAAAAGGCAATTGGAGCATCCGCCTGCTTTTTTTCTTCAATTAACTGAATGGCCTGCGACAGATCCATCTCATACAAGTCAATTCCTTTAGGAATCGAAATGAACTGCTCACCTAACCGAATGTACGGACCAAATCTTCCAACGTTCACCGCAACTTCCTGATCCTGGTAATTGCCAAGAGTGCGTGGCAAGCGGAATAGCTGTAGCGCTTCTTCTAAAGTAATGGTTTCAATACTTTGTGTGGAATTTAGTTTTGCAAAACGGGGCTTTTCGTTTTCATCCTGTTGTTCTCCAATTTGCACCATGGGGCCATACCTTCCCATACGGGCAACGATTCTTTTTCCAGTTTCGGGATCCGCACCTAATTCTCTTTCCCCTTTTGCTCTTTCGGCTGTTTCTAAAGTGTTTTCTATGGTATCGTGGAATGGCTTATAAAAACCATCAATCATTTTACTCCATATAATCTTACCCTCCGCTATCTGGTCAAATTCTTCCTCAATTTTGGCAGTGAATCCAAAATCCATCACCCGATTAAAATGTTGTTTTAGGAAATCCGTTACTACGATACCCAGGTCGGTTGGAAATAATTTATTCTTCTCTGCTCCGGTATTTTCCTGCACCAATTCTTCTTGAATATGTCCGTTGGGCAATAACTTCAGAACCGCAGCTGTACGGGTAATACCTTCCTTATCCCTTTTCTCTACATAATTTCTTTTAATTATCGTAGATATGGTAGGAGCGTAGGTAGATGGGCGACCGATTCCTAATTCTTCTAATTTTTTAACAAGCGAGGCTTCCGTATATCTTGCTGCCGCACGGGTAAACTTTTCGGATGCCCTGAGGTAATGAAAGTTCAATTTCTCTCCAACACCCAGCGGTGGTAGCATGCCTTCGGTATTTTCATCATCTTCCTCGTCTTTCCCTTCAAGGTAAACTTTTAAAAAACCATCGAATTTTAATACTTCACCCGTAGCTGATAAAGTATCGGGGCGTGTGCTGATAGCAATTACGGCAGTTGTTTTTTCAAATTCTGCTTCACTCATCTGTGAAGCAATGGTTCTTTTCCAAATGAGCTCATAAAGTTTGCGGGTCTCATCATCTGCAACTGTATGGTTGCTCATGTAGGTTGGACGAATGGCTTCATGAGCTTCCTGTGCACTTTCATTTTTGTTTTTGAAACGACGGGGTTGATAATATTCTTCACCATAATATCCAGTTACTTCTTTACGAATATCGGCCATGGCAGTATCACTCAATTGAATACTGTCGGTACGCATATAGGTAATCTTACCACTTTCATAGAGCTTCTGTGCCAGTAACATAGTTTTACTTACACCATACCCCAATTTTCTGGAAGCCTCCTGTTGTAATGTTGAAGTAGTAAAAGGTGCTGCAGGTGATCTTTTAGATGGTTTTACCTGGATGTCTTTAATCGTATATGCCGCACCTCGGCAACTGTTTAAAAAATTAATAGCATCCTCCTGATGTTGCATGCGGGCAGGCCCCTCCGCTAAAAATGTTACATCTTTGCCGTATATATCTTTTGCCCCAAACTGAGCTTCAATTTTAAAGCTACTCTCGGGAACAAATTGATTGATTTCTCTTTCCCGGTCTACAATTAATCTCACCGCAACGCTTTGCACCCTGCCCGCACTCAAACTGCGTTGCATGCCAATTTTCCGCCATAAAACCGGACTTAATTCAAATCCTACCAAGCGGTCTAAAACCCTGCGAGCTTGCTGCGCATTTACCAAATTCATATTGATGAGCCGGGGGTTTTCAACTGCTTTTTTTATGGCAGGAGCGGTAATTTCATGAAAAACAATTCGCTTGGTAGTCCCTGGGTCTAACCCCAATACCTCTGCTAAATGCCAACTGATACTCTCCCCTTCACGGTCCTCATCCGATGCCAGCCATACTTCAGAGGATTTTTTAGCTAGTTGACGTAATTCTCTCACCACACGTTCTTTTTCATCCGGAACCTTATACCTAGGCTGATATTGATTGTTAACATCAATCCCCATATCATCCTTTTCCAAATCCCGAATATGCCCATAGCAACTTTTAACCTCAAAATCCTTACCCAGAATTTTTTCTATGGTTTTTGCCTTGGCAGGCGACTCAACTATTAATAAATTCTTTGCCATATACGCTATTCCCTACACTTTTTTCCATGTAATCTGTCAAAACTAACCCCCTTTCACATACCCAAAACCCCGGTTTCTGCGATGCAATATTAGGTGAAACAACCTAATCTTGTAAAATTTCGGTTCAATCAGCACTTAAAAATGCTGCTATTTCTTGAATAACCTGTTTGTCCCGATATATTTTATTGTGTCCCAAGCCTTGAGTTATATGAAATTTAATATGTGGTAAATGCTTGTCTATCAATGGCTGGGCATCCTCCAAAGGACAAATTCGGTCGTCTTTGTCGTGAATCCATAACACATGCATATTATTTTCTTTTAATATACGGACTAAAGAGTAGTATTCAATGGGAAAATGCGAAAGCTCCTCTATATAAGTATAAAACCTGTTTTTCACCCGGTTGTTAACCTTTATGATATGAAAAAAATTTTCAATAGATCGATGAGATTCGGTTGCAGGAGCTATGAATACCCATTTTCTTGCTAAAAAGGGATTAATCTGTTCCATAGCAAGCCCTAAGGCTAATCCGCCAAGCGAATGGCCTATAAACCCGTCAAATGGGCCTTCTTTTTCTTCAATTCCCATAATCATTTGGCAGTAATTTACCGGTTGAATCACCTTGCCGCTTGATTTTCCGTGGGCTGGGGCATCAAATGCATAAACAGTGAATCCCTTTTCCAATAGGAAGGGAATCATATGTTCGAATTTGAGTGCCTGACTTCTGAAACCGTGCACAATAAGCACTTTTTTATTCCCTGCATTGGGCAAGCCCCATCGATAACCACGGGCATGGCAAACAGGTAATTTTACATCAATTGGAGTGGCTAGTGCTGAAGAAGGTTTTTCAATGAGCTTATTCGGGCGTGGGGGTGTGGTAAACAATTGATAGGCCCACTTTGCGGCAACAGTAAGGGAAAAAAAGGAGATTATATTGATGCGGAGCGTAAAAAATGATATAACAATCCTTTCAATAGTTTTTTGAATCATGGCGGCAAAGATAGCCGAATGAAAGGGAACCTTTTTTCTTTATATATAAATGAATGAAAACGTTTTAAAAATGGATGTACCTGTTTCTTTCGATTTACGAAATATAACTGCATGAGTACCTAAACAATTTTGCGTTAATATTGGTTAATCAATCATTTAGGATAATTTTGCACCCGAAATATGTATACAATAAAAATATCATTCGAAGAGAAGGGTCAGGAACCAGTAACCTTACAACAGGTGCAACCCGACCAGAGTTTATTAGAAATTTGTTTAGATAATGGCATCAACCTTCACCATAATTGTGGAGCAGTTTGTGCCTGCAGTACCTGTCACCTCTATGTGAACCAAGGCGAGGAGTTTTTAGAGCCCCTTTCAGATAAAGAAGAGGATTTTATCGACAGGGCAGTAAACCCCCGTATAAATTCCCGTTTGGGTTGTCAGTGTATTTTGCTATCGGGAACAGGTTCCATTGATATCACTTTACCCGATCAAACCCAGTTTTTGGGAGAATAATTTAATTGAAAATAAAAAATGTATGTCTGTATTTGAACCACCCATCGCCTGGACAGATTATGAAGATATTGCCCAGAAATTATATGAAAAATTTGGGGATGAATTTACGGAGAGTCGTATTTATCGGATTCGTTTTACTGATTTGCTGGAATGGGTATTAGAAATACCTCATTTTACAGGTACACGTGAGCAAAGCAATGAGGGTCACTTAGAAATGATTCAGAGTGCATGGGTGTATGAATGGAGAGATAATCAGTAATTTTAATAAAGTTTTATCAAAATTCAATTCAAATAGAATACTTTAAAAACATAACCACTTTTGTGCTGGATGTAGATGGCGTTCTTACTGATGGCAGTTTATGGTTGATGCCTGGAGGAACACAAGTGCGCAAAATGAATATCCGCGATGGATATGCACTACAACTGGCCATACAAAAAGGATATCGGATTTTAATTATTTCCGGCGCGGTTTCTACGGAAGTTACACAACGTTTGCAAGGATTGGGATTAACTGATATTAGGATGGGTATTAAAAATAAAGCGGCCGAATTGCAGGAATATTGTAACAGTAACCAAATTCAACTTTCGGAAGTGGTTTGTATGGGCGATGATGTTCCTGATATCCCCATGCTTCAAATGGCAGGTGTTGCCTGTTGTCCGTCTGATGCAATTCCATCAATCCGTTTTCAAGCAATGTATGTGTCGCCGCAAAAAGGCGGTGAAGGATGTGTTCGGGATGTAATCGAAAAAGTTATGAAATTAAGAGGAGATTGGAGTGAAGATTCAGAGATTGTTGCTAGATAAAATATTATCAAATAGAACTTTTTTTAATCGGAGTATTTGAAAAAAATTCTTTCTTTTTTACAATTGGTTCGCTGGCAAAATTTAGTATTTATTGCCGGAACACAATTATTGTATGACTATTGCATCTACCTTCCTATTTATAAAAGTCGTGCTCCTTTTCAACTGGCCGGATTAATTGCTGCATCTGTTTGTATTTCAGCTGCCGGGTACATTATCAATGA
>Ga0214923_10001043_pt1 | contig 40313 bp, 44 predicted proteins | sample LL1510_MetaG_FD_177993 | JGI IMG/M metagenome (GOLD analysis project Ga0214923, IMG submission 177993) | Freshwater microbial communities from Lake Lanier, Atlanta, Georgia, United States - LL-1510 | ecosystem: Environmental > Aquatic > Freshwater > Lake | place: USA: Georgia | collected... | reverse complement strand
CGCCGATGGATGGATTGGCTCGGGGTAACGAACCTTCCGATGCTCGGGGCCGTCTGCATGAGCGCTGCTCTTTTTATTCTTGCCCTCGGCCAGTCGTGGCACTGGGCGATCGGCTCAAGCGCGTTGGCGGGCCTGGGCTTTTATCAGATGCACAGCACGCTACAGACCTCCGCCACACAGATGTCCCCAAGCGCCAGGGGCACGGCCGTATCTGTCTTTGCGTCCTGCTTTTTTGCGGCTCAGGCGGTCGGGGTCGCCGCCGCCGCCTGGATTGTTGAGGCCTTTGAGGCGCCCGTGCTTTTCATGATTTGCGCTTGCATCATTCCCGTCGCTGGCTGGCGATTCAGCAAAAGCCTGAAGGCCGCCAGCCGGCCTTGCTAGAGCTTGGCCTTTTTGGTTCGAGCCCGAATGTTCAGGACCTCGACAAGCAGTGAGAAGGCCATCGCAAAGTAGACGTAGCCCTTCGGAATGTGAACGTCAAAGCTCTCTGCAATCAAGACAAAACCAACCACCGTCAGAAAAGACAGCGCGAGGACCTTGACAGAGGGATGCCGGTGCACAAACTCTCCAATGGCCTTGGCCGCCACGAGCATAACGGCTACTGCAACCAGAACAGCGGCGATCATGATGTTCACATCGTCCACCAGTCCGACTGCGGTAATCACGCTGTCGAGCGAAAACACGATGTCGATGATGGCAATCTGGGTGACCGTTCCCCAGAAAAGTGTCACACCAGACTTTCGGGCGAGTGCATTCTGGGCACCAGTTGAGCCGGACTCAGACTCGCCTTCCTCCTCTGCCTCCACCTCAACATAGATTTCCTTTGAGGCCTTCCAGAGAAGAAATAGGCCCCCGAAGAAAAGAATGAGATCTCGTCCGCTGATTTCCTGAGAGAAAGCCACAAAGAGCGGCTCGGTGAGTCCCATCACCCACGCCAGGCTCAGTAATAGCAAGACTCGCGTAACCAGCGCAAACAAAAGCCCAAAGCGTCGCACCCGATCGCGCATCTCTTCTGGTAGTCGGTTGACCAGAATAGAGATGAAGATGATGTTGTCAATGCCCAACACAATCTCAAGCGCAGCCAGCGTGAAAAACGCGATGAGAACATTGGGATCAAGAAGGTATTCCAGCATTGCGAAGGGCTCCGAGGGATTCACAAAACCTAAACTGTAACCGAGCTAAGATTTCGGCATGGAACAACCACAGACGCTATTCGACAAGTACGGCGGAGTGCCCACCATCACTGGGGTGGTTCGCAGCTTCTATCGCCGAGTGCTTGAGCAGCCCAACCTGGCCCGGTACTTCATTCACACCGACATGGAGGCTCTGATTGATCACCAGATCAAGTTCTTTGCCTACGTCATGGGCAAACCGGCCGAAATATATACAGGTCGGGATATGAAGACAGCCCACGAGAGTGCGGGCATTACGCAGCAGTCCTTTGACCAGGTCGCAGAGCTTCTTCGAGAGACACTGGAAGACGCTGGGGTGGAGCCCGCAGACGTTCAAGCAGCCATGGAGCGCGTGGCAAGCTTTCAGAGTCAAATCGTCTCTCGGCGTTGAGCGCCCTTGGGGGCTAAGATAGCGGATTACCCGTAGGGAGGATCCGGTGACGGCGCTCAAGGCTTGGAAGGCTCAATCGTGGACGCAACTGAAAGCGCTTCGCGCAGCAGATATCGTCTACTTCGTTCGACGCCACAACCGCATTTTCCTCGCGGGCGTGGTTGTTGCCGTCGCAGCCAAGTTCGGAATCGATGCCTTCCTTCCGGAAGCAGCAAAGAAAAAGCCGCCCACTCTTGTCACAACCGCGTTGGTAGAGACCCGCGATGTGCAGGTGATTCTGGAGTCTTCCGGAAACATCGTGGCTGCCAATATTGTGGACATTCGCCCCCAGACGACAAACACGGTCTCGAAGATCCACATTCGAGAGGGTCAGACTGTTCGGACTGGAGACCTCCTGTTTACGCTCGATGACAGAGCCGATCGTGCAAACTTCGAAAAGGCCAAGGCCCTTGCCGAGGACGCCGAGCGTCAGCTCAAGCGGGCCCAAGACCTCTTTGAAAAGAAGTTCGTCTCTCAGGCTGCCATTGACACGGCCACGACGAACCTCGCCTCGGCCCGAGCCAGTGCGCAGGCCGCCGAAGTGGCCCTGAGCTACGACCACATCCGCTCGCCCATCACCGGGCGAGCCGGTGTCATCAACGTATACCCAGGCAGCTTGGTTCAGGTTGGAAACAACGTAACAACTCAGACCAACGCCACCTCAACGACCACGACGGGCGCGATGGTCACCATCACCCAACTCAATCCCATCAATGTTCAGTTCACCATCCCCGAGAAAGATCTGCCGCTTATCCTCGGGACTCGGGAGGGTGAGGGGGAACTCTCTGTAGAGGTGGATGTTCCCGGCCAGACAGCCCCAGCCCAGGGCAAGGTCTTCGTAGTCGACAACCAGATCGACCCAGCCATTGGGGCGGTTCGGGTTCGGGCCCAGCTCGCCAACAAAGAGGGGCTCATGATTCCTGGCCAGTTCGTTCGCGTGCGCCTTAAGGCAAAAACACTCAAAGCGGCAGCCACCGTTCCCACCCAGGCCATCGTTATCAACACCAACGGCACCTTCCTCTTCGTTGTGGGAGACGCGAATAAAGTTGCCCTTAAGCCTGTGAAAGTGGTCTACCAGTACCAGGAGACCTCTGTTATTTCCGGGGTGGAGCCTCAAGAGAAAATCGTCGTGGAGGGCAAGCAAAACCTAAGGCCTGGAGATACTGTGGTTGAGCCTAAGAAAGAGTCGAAGGCCCCGGCCCAATGAATATTTCTGAGCTGTGTATCCGCCGGCCGGTCATGACCTCGCTTTTGTCGATTGGCATTGTGGTGGCCGGTGCAATTGCCTACACCAAGATTCCTGTCGCGGCCCTGCCCAGTTTCAATACACCCGTGATCCAGGTGAGTGCGACGCTGCCGGGCGCAAGCCCAGACAATATGGCGTCCTCGGTGGCCCTTCCACTCGAGAAAGAGTTCTCGACCATCGATGGCATCTCGGTCATCAGCTCCTCGAACACCCTCGGAAACTCCGCCATCACCCTGGAGTTCAACAACGACCGCGACATCGACAAGGCAGCGGTCGACGTTCAGGCCGCTCTCCTCAGAGCACAACGCCGACTTCCCGTGGAGATGACCACGCCGCCCTCCTACCGCAAGGTGAACCCTGCGGACGCGCCGGTGCTCATCATGACGATGACATCCCCGGCAATGGACCTCTCCCAGATCAGTGATTACGCCGAGAACCTCATTTCGCCCACCCTCTCCACGATCGATGGCGTCGCACAGGTTTTGGTCTACGGCCAGAAGCGATATGCCGTTCGGGTCAACGTCAATCCTGCAAAGCTCGCTGCGAAAAACCTCACCCTCGATGACCTCGCCAAGGCCATCAACAATGCAAACTCTAATACGCCGGTAGGCCTGCTAGACGGTCCTCGTCAGCAACTCACCATCCTTGCCAATGCCCAGATGGTCAAGGCGCAGGAGTATGCCGATCTTGTCATTGCGCAGCGCAACGGCATGCCGGTCCGACTCGAGGATGTGGCAGACGTCAAGGAGAGTTATGAGTCACTTAAGACGCTCGCGGCCTATAACGGCGAACGATCGATTGCAATCGCGATCCTGAAGCAGCCATCAGCGAACTCGGTCAAGGTGGTGGATGCCATACGCGCCATGGTCCCCCAGTTCGAAAAGCAGATTCCGGGCTCCATCAATATCAACCTGCTCATTGATCGCTCGGCCTCTATTCGACACGCGATTGCCGACGTGAACTTCACCCTCCTTCTGACCATCGCGCTGGTCATCATGGTGATCTTTCTCTTTCTGAAACACCTGGCCGCGACGGTTATTCCCACGCTGAGCCTGCCGATCTCAATTATTGGAGCCTTCTTCTTGATGTACTGGCTGGGCTACAGCCTAGACAACATCTCCCTGCTTGGCATCACGATTGCGGTTGGGTTGGTGGTCGACGATGCCATCGTGGTCCTCGAGAACATCATGCGTCACATTGAGGAGGGGATGGACCCACTCAAGGCCTCCCTGAAGGGGAGTAAAGAGGTGGGCTTCACCATCCTGTCCATCTCAATTTCTCTGGTAGCGGTCTTCATCCCCATCTTCTTCATGCCCGGACCCATCGGGCTTCTCTTCCGAGAATTCGCAGTGGTTGTCTCTCTGTCAATCCTGGTCTCCGCCGTGGTCTCCCTCACGCTTGTCCCCATGCTTTGCAGTCGCTTTCTCCCCAAGCACGGCACGGAGCCTGCCGAGAGCAAGATCACCAAGCGCTTTGATGAGATCTTTCATGGTGTCACCCAGCGCTATGAGCTGGCGCTCGACTGGGCGCTGGCCCACAGGAACAAGGTGCTCATTGGCGCGCTTGGAACGCTTGCCCTTTCGATGGCGCTTTTCGTGTGGAGCCCGAAAGGCTTCTTTCCCGAGGAAGACAACAGTCAGCTGCTCATTACCGTAGAGGCTGCGGATGACATCTCTTTCGATGCCATGCTCGAGTTACAGGACCGAGCGGCAGCGATCGTCAAGAAGAATCCAAACATCGACAGTCTGGTCTCCATCCTAGGCGGCGGCCAGAGCACTGGAACCAACACAGGTCGCATGTTCGTGAACCTAAAGCCTCAGGGCGAGCGAGCCACGATGAAGGGCATTCTTGAGAGCCTCCGAGCGGACCTTCGAGTGATTCCCGGCATCGCGGTCTATATGCGACCCATTCAGAACCTCCAGCTGGGCGGAAAGGTCACCAAGAGCCGCTACCAGTTCATTCTGCAAAGCGTGGGGTTTGAGGGCGTGAATGTCTGGTCGAACAAGATCGTTGAGCGCATGCGAAGCGACGAAAGCTTTCGGGACGTCACGACCGACTCCCAACTCAAGGGGCTACAGGCTCAGATTGATATTGACCGAGACAAGGCCGCCAGCGCGGGTGTGACGATTGCCGACATTCGCACGGCGCTCTTTTCGGCCTTTGGTGAGCGTCAGGTATCCACCATCTACACCAGCGTGAATACCTATCAGGTCATTCTGCAGGCTGCGCCAGAGTACCGACGGTTTGAGAACGACCTCAACGGCATCTATCTTCGCGGAAGACTCTCTGATCGCCTCATTCCTCTCACCAGTGTTGCGAGCATCCGGCGCACCGTCGGGCCCACAGCGGTCAACCATCAGGGCCAGGTTCCCGCAGTCACCATCTCATTTAACCTCGCTCCTGACGTACCTCTTGGCGATGCAACCAAAAAACTTGAGCGTTTTGTAAAAGAGGTACAGCTGCCGCCAAGCATCATTACGAGCTACGGAGGCGATGCCGCGGTCTTTCAGAGCGGCCAGTCTGGTCAGGTCATCCTCCTCATTGCGGCCGTTCTGGTGATCTATGTGTTGTTGGGCGTGCTCTATGAGAGCTACATCCACCCCATTACCATCCTCGCGGGACTGCCCTCCGCAGCGGTTGGCGCGCTCATCTTCCTGCGCGTCTTTAACCTTGAGCTCACCGTCATCGCAACCATTGGCATTCTCTTGCTCATTGGGATTGTGAAAAAAAATGCCATCCTCATGGTCGACTTTGCCCTGGAGGCCCAGCGAACCCAGGGACTGACTCCAACCCAAGCCATTCGAACCGCCTGCCTGCTTCGTTTTCGGCCCATCACCATGACCACGATGGCCGCCTTGATGGGAGCCATCCCCATTGCAGTGGGGATGGGAGCCGGATCGGAGCTACGGCAACCGCTGGGAATAGCGGTCGTGGGCGGGTTGCTGGTCTCTCAGTTCGTCACGCTGCTCATCACGCCAGTCATCTACCTGGCACTCGATCGTTACAGCGGAAGCGGGCCACGCGAGATTCCGCCAGAAATGCTCTCGAACTAGGACGCCGAGGAGGGGTGGAGCGTATAGCTCACCCCCCTGCCCGGAAGCACCAGCTCTGGCCAGCCCAGGGCATGGGTGATGGCTTCTCGAAATACCTCTGATGCCTTTTGCTCGCCATGCACGATGAAGGTTCGCGCGGGCGGCAAACGAAAGCCTCTGCACCATGTGAGTAGACCTTCCTGATCGGCATGGGCCGACAGGCCGCCGATGGTGTGGATGGACGCGCGAACCAACACCTCCTCCCCCAAGAGCCGCACCTTGGATTGGCCATCGACCAGACGTCGTCCGAGCGTTCCCTGGGCCTGAAAGCCCGTGATCAGCACGGCGCTGTGTTCCTTTGGAAGGTTCCAGTACAAATGATGAAGGATGCGGCCCGCCTCACACATTCCACTCGCCGAGATGATGATGGCTCCTCCCTTGATTCGATTAAGCGCCTTTGACTCCTCCACGTCTGAGACGAAGCGAATATTGAGTGCCTGAGGGTTCTGCGCAAACCAGGCTGACGTCTCGCGAGCCCGCTCTCCAAGCTCCGCAAGCAGCTTATGCGTCAGGCTCGTGGCCGCAGTGGCCATGGGCGAATCAACCCACACATCAAGCGTAGGAAGTCTCCCTCGGCGCACAAGGTCCACAAAGAGAAAGAGCATCTCTTGAGTGCGGCCCACTGCAAAGGAGGGCACCACCAGATTGCCCCCACCCTCGAGTGTCTGTCTCACGACCGAGACAATTTCATCCTCCGTGCTCTCCATGCTGCGGTGGAGCCGATCGCCATAGGTTGACTCCACGATAAGGGCATCCGCCTCTTCAATGAGCGTGGGGTTGGGCATGATGGGACTATGTTGCATGCCCAGATCACCAGAGAACACAAGCCTGAGCGGCTGCTCATGCGCGTCATCCTTAAGGCTGGCAACCAGGATGGCCGAGCCCAAAATATGTCCCGCATTCTCAAACTGCATCTGCGCGCCCTCACAGGGCGCAAAGCGCGTGCCGTAGGCGATGGCTCGCACCTGCAACAGAGCCTGATCGACGTCTCTGAGGGTATAGAGCGGGTTGTAGACCTCGCCCCTGTACTTGCCCTTGGCCTTTCGGCGTAATACCCGCTCATAGTCGCTCGATTGAATGTGCGCGCTATCGGGAAGGAGAATCTTTAGCAGCTCAAGCGTGGATGGCGTGCAGTAGATCGGGCCTTTGAATCCCTGCTGGCAGAGCCGAGGAATAAGGCCGCTGTGATCAATGTGTGCGTGAGTCAGTACCAAAAAGTCAATGTCAGCGGGGTCAAACCCAAAGGGCTCGGCATTCTTGGAGAGCGACTCGTGCCCGCCCTGAAACATGCCGCAGTCCACTAGAAAACGTCGCGGTCGAGCGGCGCTAACGAATGACAGGAGTTGGCGCGAGCCAGTGACCTCTCCCGCCGCACCGAAGAATTGAATATGAACGCCCAAGGACAGGCTCAAAACGGAACAAAAACCGAGAATTGAAGCAGGTTGTACCGATACCGCTCACCACTGATGCTCGCGCTGTTTCCGGAGGACAAATTCGCCACCCCCTGCACCCCTGAGCGAGCTGGTGTCCTCACCTCAAACTCAAAAAGCTCGGTCGCGCGGCCCGCGTCCTGCGCAACAAATTGACGCCCCACACCGGCCGCCCCGCTCAGCAGCCAGCCATCCACTCGGCCACGATAACCAAGATTGATCATCTCCTCGCGATACTTCGAGGGGTTGAAGTAGTGAGTAGAGATGTCTGAGGAGTTGCGGAACTGCCGGTGACGAAATTGAACATTCACCCCATTATCTGGGAACAGGTCGTACACCGCCTTCAGTCTGAGATGGGTTCTGTCGTTGTCGTCGGAGAAGTGATGCTCTGCCGCCACGCCAATGAGAGTCAATCGTCGCGTCACCTGCTGAGTGAGTGCCGCGCCGTAGTAGTTGAATGAAGTGCCATCACTCAAGGCGTTCTTGGTCTCAACCCAGTCTCTCGAGTAGAAGACCTCAGCCGAGGTCGTCTCCCCAAGCGCAAAGGATTGGCCAAGATCCGCAGTCACCATCTGGTGGTCGGTCGAGAGCCTGCTCAATCCGAGCGCTCCCTGAAACCCCAAGACCCGAGGACCCGAGAGCGCGCTTTTGAATAACTGAATGGCGTTGCTAGAAGCCGACCAGTCGCCTCGTGAGTACCACGCGTGTGAAGCCCGAGCGCCAGTGAAGTGAAGAAGATCTGTGAACTCGGTGGCGGCGCCCAGAGAGACTCTGCGCGCCGAAAAGTCATCGTTGTCTGAGAAGAAAGAGGCGCCTGCGTAGAGCCTGGGGGCGGGAGAGGAGCCCTCACCGGACTGACCAAATGTGGAGTGGGTGATTCCGCAAACGACAAGGGCCAGCAGGCACCTAGGGAGCATGACGGTGCTCACTTCGTACCCCAGAATTTTCGTGCGCCCGAGAACTCTGCAATGTAGCCAGCAACAGCAGAGGGCTGGAGCACCAGTCCATAAGGCAGCGCATACATGAGAAACCCCAGAAGGTTCTCCCGAACCCGAAGGCCCTGCTTTGCAAACATTCGAGACTCCACACGAAACATGATTCCGTTAATCAAGACCGAGAGTGGCAAGAGACTCAGGGTCATGGGGCCCACGATCATGAAGTTACCCCCGAGCGCAAGGATTAGGCCGGGAATGAAAAATACACAATACGCAATGTCCATGAATGGGAAGAGGAGGTCCCACCAGACATAGAAGGTTGTAAGCCTCGGCGTGATGAGGATGGAGGGGTGCGCCTTGAAGGCCTCAATCATGCCGCGCGCCCAACGCTGGCGCTGACGGACGAAGGCCTTCAGCGTGCTTGGGACGATGGTGAAAACCACGCCATCCTCGCAGTAGCCCACCCGATAGCCGCGCTTGAGGAGGGCCCAGGTCAACACGATGTCTTCTCCGACCGTCTGCGGCCATCCTCCGACCTCCCGCAGGGTGTCGGTGTGATAGATCGAGAACGCCCCCTGAGCCACAAGGGTTCCTTGGTAGAGCGACTGAATCCGTTTGGTGGTTGCTATGCCATGGAAATAGTCCCACTCCTGCGCCTTTGCGACCCAATTCTCTCTGGAGTTTCTGGCCAGCACCGTTCCGGCCACGGCTCGCGTATTTGGGGGATCCGAGAAATAGCGCTCCACCAGACGCAAAAGGGCATCGCCATAGAGCAGAGAATCGGCATCCAGAGTGACCATGAGCCGGTGGGACGCCAAGGAGAGTCCGAGGTTTAACGCGGCAGCCTTGCCTGCATTCACCGGGCGATGAATGCACTGAAAGCGTGGGTCAGCCCTGTGAAACTCCTCAACAACCGCATCCGTCCCATCCGTGGAGCCATCGCTCACAACAATGACCTCGAGCTCCGCGGGGTAGTGCTGCGAGCGAATACTCTCAAGGGTCTCGCGGATAGAGTCCCGCTCGTTATAAGCGGCAATCAGGATGGTGAGTGGCGGATACTGCGCCAGTCGTCTTCTGGCGGGACGCCTATCAAGAAGAAGGCTTGACACCACAAACGCATTCATGAAGCCAGGCACGATGGCCACAAAGCCAATGACGTAAATGGCCACTGCCCAGTGCAGTGCGGCAGAGAGATCCTCAAACCAAAACCGCGAAGCCCATATGGAGAAGCTGCACCATGCAATGGCCACAAGAAGGGCAAGTAAAAACTTGCTTCGGACTAGAACGTACATAGCCCGACCGAGCCTAGCATGGCCCGCCTCAAACTAGGCTTGGCGTTGGGCCAGCCTGATGCCAACCAGAACGATCACACCGAGGGCCAGCACGCCCAGCGAGACCCCCACCGCATCTTGGCTTGCCGCATAGGAGATGCTGGAATGCGTGAGGTAGGCGCTCGATGCGCAGAATACAAGGGGCGTGAGCGGGTAGAGGGGCACCTGAAAAGGTCGGTGTTGGTGGGGTTTTCGCAGTCGAAGCACAAAAACAGAGAGCCCGACCAAAAACAAGAATGCCCAGAAGACGGGGGCTGTGAACTCCACCATTGCAGAAAAGCCGTCAGACTGGAGCGCGCCAAAACCCACCAGCGCCAGGCTGATGACTCCCTGAAAGATCAGAGCCTGCGAAGGGGTGCCCGACTCGGTCTTCCATTCGCCCAGACGCCCAAGAGCCGACCAATCCTGACCCAGGGCGTGGTTGGTTCGTGCGCCGACAATCATCGTGGCATTGATGCTGGTGAGCGCAGAGATGGCCACCATAAGGCCAAGCAGTCGTGCGGCCCACTCGCCAAAGGCAAGACCCATGACCTCCACCCCTGCAGCGCGACTATTGGAGAGTCCGTGCAAACCAAGGCCGATCAGCAGGGCATAGGTGACGAGAAGATAGACGACCAAGATAATCAACAGACTCACAATCAACACACGAACGGTCTGGCGAGGACCACCGGGAACCTCAGAAGTGATGTAAGCCGCCTCGCTCCAACCCCCGTAGGTGAGCAGCACAAAGACGAGCGCGAGCCCCAGCATGCCCAGAGAGGGGCTCTGAGAGAAGTAGGCAAGGGAGCCGCCCGAGTGTCCGCCCAGCCAGAGTCCTGCCACAGCGACTGAAACGAGACCCAAGACCTCAAGTGCAGTGAGCCACATCTGTACTCGGGATGAGGCAGCAAGGCCCGCAAGATTCGAGGCGGTAAGAGCAACCACCACGAGTGCAGCCCAGATGGCGCTCGAATGCTCACCCAAGGGGTAGAGCGAGGTCATGTAGTCGCCAAAGACAAATGCCAAAAGAGCGATGGCGCCGGTGTTGATGACCATGGCCTTGGCCCAGGCATAGAGAAAGGCAAGCGAGCGCCCATACGCACGAGACAAAAAGTGATACTCGCCGCCGGAGTGGGGAAAGGCCGTGCAGAGCTCTGCGTAGCAGAGCGCCCCCGCAAGCGAGAGCACGCCACCTAGCAGCCAGACCAAAACAAACCAGCCGGCATCTTGGGTAAGGCCTGCCACGATTGCTGGCGTCTTGAAGATGCCCACACCAATCACCAACCCCACGACGATGGAGATGGCAGAGCGCGCCGAGAGCAGCGTTCTCGGACTATGCATCTCTGTGACGGGATCTAGCGCTTGGCTGCGCGAAGGCGGGCATCAAACCGACGGAGCTCTCCGCCGACTCCAGCGACCTCACCAGACATGCGGTCGTCTTCAATCTTCGCGGTGACGAGGGCGGGCTGACCATTTGGCTGCACATAGGCAAAGTGAATCTCCGACCCACGAATTCGGCCCGTGGAAATGGGCATGGTGCGCCCCCCAAACCGGATGTTGCCCTGCACGCGCTGGTGGATCTGAGTGAGGGTCAACTCGGCCGGGCCCTGACCAAAGGGCAGATCGACCGTCCAGACACCTGCAGCCTGGGCTGGAACAATCCACAGGTAACCCAGGGCCGAGGAGGTTTCAATGCGCTCATCGGGCTCCCAAGTCTCCATGTCGAAGGAGTGAGACACCACCCGGGTGCCTGGTCGCATCTTCTTCAGAATGGGCTCAAGCCGCAGGTTCAGTTCGGGCAATAAGTACATGGTCACCACAGTGGCAGAGGAGAAGTCCTCCTTGAAGATGTCGCCCTGAATCACCTTCACTCGAGAACCAACCCCCGCACGCTCAGCGTTGCGCTGGGCCAAGGCAGCCATCTGACCATCAAACTCAATGCCGACCGCGCGCGCGCCAAACTCTCGGGCGGCCGCGATCGCGATCTTTCCGTCACCCGCGCCGAGATCATAGACAAGATCATTCGGTCCGACCCCCGCCGTGGCGAGCATGGCGGTCACCATCTCGTTGGGCGTTGGGACCCAGATGACGTCTTTCCCACGCTGTCCAACCGACGGCTGATAGAGCTTGTCACCGTGCTCTTGGGCAGCAACAGGCAAACAAAAAAGTAGTGCTGCACAGCCAAGGAGCAGACCGAGGCGACGTCTAGACGGGCGCATATGCACTCCTAGACGAAGAGGAAGAAGCCGTTGAGGGTGCAGCTGATACCGCCAACACCTAGCGCGAGTGACACCAGAAACAGCGGCCGACGATCGGTAATGATGGCCACCGAGGTGAGAACAATTGCAATCTGAAGGAGAGCCTCCGCGAAGTCGAACCAGGGGTCTCTCTGGAGGGCATCATCTCGCTCGTGCTCGTGCATCTTGCCCCGCGCGAGCAGCTCTTTCTTGCCCTCACCCGTCTCGGGCTCAGACTCGTAGCGCTCAATATTCTTACGATAGTCGCCAAGCTTCTTCTCGAGGAAGGCCTTCTCGTCCGCACCCGGCTTGCCAGACTTAAGGCGCGCCTCAAAGTCGTCTGCGGCAATCTTGTATTCCGTCTGCCGCACATTCTTTGCCTGGTAGAAGTTGTAGGCATTGGCGGCCAGAATGTTGTGCATCGTCGCCTCCTTCGCAGCGTTCCCGCCTCCGAGGCTCGCAATGGCCAGCACCATGGCCAAGATCGAGATGAGCAGAGCGCATCGCGTTTTAAATGGGTCGTCACCCACGTGTTCAATCTCCGGTCCGCTTGATTCCATGCCGAGGCCTCCTCTTGTTGTGAATAGCAAAATTGTATCTGCGGCCGGATGACGGTCGCGTCATCTGCGCCGTCTCACTCCATGCGTCATAATTCAGGCCCATGAAAACCGCCTTTACTCGCCGCGTCGCTCAAGCCCTGCTGGTGTGCGTAGCCTTCTCGGCCTTGGCTCCCTTCGCAAGGATTGCCATGGCCGCCGAGAAAGGCGGCGGCTGGGTTGAGGTCTGTGGCTCAAATGGCAGCTACAAACTGCTGGTCTCGCAGGCGTCTGGCTCCGAGGAAAATCCCGCCCCAGCAGACCATGTAGCCCCAAAGCATTGTGCGATCTGCTCACTGCAGAAGACCTTGGGCTGCGCACTGGGGCCTTCCAACGCTGCGAGCCTTCGCCTCTTTACCGAACCACCCTCCCTGCCCAAGCCGGTCTCGGTTGATCTTGTCCGGACCGATCGCCCCCCCGTCTGTCTGCCCTCTCGGGCACCCCCCTCTCTCGCCTAAACACGAGCCAACGGGTTCGTTGGCTCTTCGTGCGCGCCTGCCTTTGGGGGTGCGCTCTTGACCTGCACGGTTCACAAGAGCAACAGATGCGAGAACACTCATGAAACACAGACTCAGACCCCTATGTGTCGCAATCTTTGCGGCAGTTTTTCAACAAAATGCAGTCGCGCAGGCAGAAGCGGTTCTGGCGCCCGTCATCGTCACGGGCGACCGCGAGGAGGGTTACCTCAAGAGCACCCAGACAAGTGCTACCCGAATGGAGTGGCCAACCAAGGAGACGCCCCTCACCATCCAGATCGTCGACGACGAAATCATTCGAGACAAGCTCATCACCAAGCCCAGCCAGCTTGCGGATGTGGTGGCGGGCGTCCAACAGATAGTTGGATACGGAAACACTCCGTCTCAGTACTACGTGATTCGGGGTTTTAGTAATGCCGCAGTAAATTACCGTGATGGATTTAGGTCCTACGAGGTTTACACACCGCGGGACTTCGCCAACGTAGATCGCGTGGAGTTTGTGAAGGGGCCAAACTCGGTCCTCTACGGAAATGCCCAGCCTGCTGGCGCAGTCAACACCATCTCGAAGACGCCACTGAATGTTGATCGGAATGCGGCAAGCGCTACCGCGGGTAGCTGGTCCAGCTTTAGAACAACCGGCGACTTCAACAAGGTGCTCGGGGATGCTCAGGTGCGCCTTAATGTGGCCGCAGACCAGGCCAACAGTTACGTGGATTACGAGAAGTCGAACAATTACCTTGTCGCTCCGTCCATCAAACTAAAGCTCGGGAACAACTCGGAAGTTTTGTATGCCTTCGAGTACCTCAAAACCCGAATCGATGGGTTCTCAAATGGCCTGCCCATGGACAGCAGCTCGTTTAACCTGAGCTCCAATGCAACATCGAGTCGGCCCTGGGCCCAGCTCAACAATGAGAACGCAACCCACCGGATTGAGTTCAAGACCCTCATCAATGAGGCATTAACGTTTCGGCAGGGCCTATACTACTCAGAGACCAAGCGGGACTATCGAGGGGTGTCTCCGGACGGGACCATTGGTTCGCTTGCCCTGCAGTACAACGCGGGCGAAGAAAGTCAAAACAACAAGGTGTCCCAGACGGAGTTGATCTGGACTAGCGCCTTAGGCCCCGCCTTAAACAAGCTGCTGGCGGGTTACGAGTACGCCTACTCCAATTTCGCCTACGCGTTTTACAGCAACGCCTTTATCTCGGGGCTGGCGGGGTCTTTCTCTGCCCCGACCGGTACCCTCAGCGGAATTGGCACTTTAGGCTCGGCAACACCCAACAAGTCAAATGCTAACGCGGTCTACCTGAATGACCTGATCGCCCTTGGATCTTGGCGATTCAACCTCGGCATTCGACGCGACGACATCACCACATCCTCCGGCACAACATCGAAGAACGAGGAGGCGATAACGGGTCGATTTGGCGTGCTCTATCTCTTATCTCCTCAGTCGTCGGTGTACTACAACGCGGGACAGTCGTTCGTTCCAAACTTGGGCACACGATACGGCGGCGGGGTTCTGGACCCAGAGCGAGGGCTCCAGCATGAGCTTGGTGTGAAGCACTCGCTGAAACAAGGCTTGGAGCTCACTGCTGCACTGTTTGACATCAAGAAGCGGAACGTTAAGCGGGATGTAACCGGAAGTTATGAGTACCTCACTGACACCGAGCAGCAGACCCAAGGCGCCGAGTTCACCCTCGCCGGCCAGATCAACCCCGGGCTCAAGATCATTGCTAACGCCAGCTTTATGGGTCGCGCAAGGGTCACCTCGAGCAGTGACAGCTCGGTGACCGTTGGAACGCGCCTCTATGGCGTAGCCAACGAGTCATTCAACCTGTGGGGCGTTCAGGACGTCTCAAGCTCACGGCCTGGGAAGGTGTCAGTGGGTGTGGGTGCGGTTCATGTGGGCACCCGAAAGGCCAGTCTGAGTTCGAGTGCACTCGATATGCCAAGCTACACGCGATATGACGCTGGGGTCTTCTACAGGTCAGGAGTGGTCCGCTACGCACTCAACTTACAGAACCTGAATAACGCGAAAATCTTTGACTCCGCAGAGGGTGCCTACCTTCAGAGACAGGCGCCTCTGAGTGTTTCGCTCACCGCGGGAATTACTTTTTGACCCCGCCAAGAAAGTTTGCAACCTGGGCCCACCGCTGGATTGGTCTCGCGGTGGGCCTTGTCTTTGTCTTTCTTGGGCTCACCGGAAGCGTGCTTTGCTTCTACCCCGAGATTGATCGGGTGCTGAACCCATCACTCTCCATCCAAAACGATCGACTCCCGGCCGCACCAATCCGAGATGTGCTTCTAGCCGCTCAGGCCACATACCCCGACAAGTTTCTTCATTCGATTTTTCTCGCCTCTGACGACGTCGCGTTTCATCAGGTCTGGTTTACGCAATCGGCATCCGACGACTCACAGATGTGGGAAGTGATGGTCCATCCGAACTCTGCAGAGGTTCTGGGCCGGCGGCAGGCCGTGCCGGTCCTCGAGTTTTCGCAGGAAAACCTCGTAAACACCATCTTTACCCTTCACCTTCTTTTTTTCTTGGGCCCGACGAGCCCAATCTTCCTGGGAGTCATTGGTACATTGCTCATCGTCATGCTCCTCCTCGGCCTGTTCCTGTGGTGGCCGAGAGGGCGCTCGTGGGGACCGCTCCTCACACTGAAGCGCCACACCAGCTCAATTCGGCACGCATACGATTTTCATCGGGTCGCTGGCGTTTATGGCCTGGCTGTCTTGCTCATGCTTGGCGTCTCTGGGATCTGTCTCACACTGCCTGGAGTCGTGAGCGCCCTCCTTGCGGTCGAGCAGCCTCTACCGGAAACGACAATGAAGCTTGATTCCGCGAACTCGGGGACTTTGCAGGGACTTGAGCAGGCAGTGGCCCTCGCACGCGCTCGATCGAGTGCGGATGCAAGGCTTAAGTCCATCTGGATGCCGAGCGAGAAAGCTGGTTTCTGGAGGGTGACCCTCGTGGAGCCCGGATCTGTTGGCAAAGAGGGTGCCCCCAACGTCATCTTTATCGACGCCAACACCCTTGGGGAGTTATCCACACAGTCATACAGGGAAAAATCTGCTGCCGGTCGCTTCCTAGATTGGCAACTCCCTCTGCACTCGGGACGCATCCTGGGTCTTCCGGGAAGGTTCATTGTGTTCCTCGGAGGACTCCTTCCGTTGGCCTTGTTCGTGACCGGGCTCTTCATCTGGCAGCGCAAGAGAGTGGCTCTCACATCTGCCAGGCGATAACATCAGGTCTTTGGATAGTCTCCCATGACCACTCGCCCAGCCCTCTCCCTGCCCAACGGAGCCGACCAGCTTCTGCTGCACTCTTGCTGCGCGCCATGTGCCGGCGAACTCATGGAGTCTTTTTTAGAGTCGGGCATTCGCTACACGATCTTTTTCTATAACCCGAACATCCACCCCCGCAAGGAATACGACATTCGCAAAGAGGAGAACATTCGCTTTGCCCAAAAACATGGCGTGCCCTTCGTGGATGCCGATTACGACACGGACAATTGGTTTGCCCGCGCCAAGGGGTTGGAAAACGAGCCCGAGCGGGGAGCGCGCTGCACCATATGTTTTGACATGCGGTTTGAGCGCACGGCCCTCTATGCGGTGGAGAACGGGTTCTCAGTGATCACGAGTTCACTCGGCATCTCGCGCTGGAAAGACATGAACCAGATCAACGGCTGTGGCGCTCGGGCGGTCTCGCCCTACGAAGGTCTCACCTACTGGGACTACAACTGGCGCAAAGGCGGTGGAAGCCAGCGAATGATTGAGATCAGCAAACGTGAACAGTTCTACCAGCAGGAGTACTGTGGATGCGTCTACTCCCTGCGAGACACGAACCGCCATCGCACCGCCCAAGGCCGGACTCGAATTGAGCTGGGTGTGAAGTTCTACGGCAAGGACGACGCGCAGGCGTAGGCACTGGCCCAGGCCCACTGAAAGTTGTGTCCGCCCAGGTGGCCGGTCACATCGACGCACTCCCCAATAAAGTACAGGCCCGGCTGACGCTTGGCCATCATGGTCTTGCTCTCAAGTTCATCGGTATCGACGCCGCCCACCATCACCTCTGCCTTCTTCCAACCCAACGTGCCTGCGGGCTTGACGCGCCACGCCACAAGGAAGTGTTGAACACGCTGTCGGTCTGCCCTGCCCAGCTCGGCCCAGCGGCGACCTGTAAGGCCGAGCTTTTGAGCAAAGCCCTGGGCAAGCCGCTCCGGAAGCGCCAGGGCAAGGGCCTGTTCGACCGATCGAGCACCCAGCTCGCGCTCTGAAAGAAGTGATGCCGGGTCGTGATGGCCAAGCCAATTCACCTCCAGCTCTTCGCCCTCCACCCAATAGCTACTCGCCTGCAAAACGGCGGGTCCTGAGAGGCCCTTGTGCGTCACCAGGAGGTCTTCGTCGAACTCCCCCCGACCATAGCGCTCGCCTCGTGCTCCAGACCCAATACGCACGGGCAGCGAGACCCCTGCGAGGGCATCGAGAAAGGCTGTGTCGTCCGATGTAAGGGAGAGCGGCACCAGCCCGGGCCGCACCGGCGTCACCGAGAGCGAGAAAGACTTCGCGAGTTCGAGGCCGAATGCCGTGGCCCCCATGGCTGGAACGGGCAGCCCGCCGGTGGCAACAACCACGGCTCGGCTCGCAAAACTCGCAACCGAGGTCTGCACCCGCCAAAAAGAACCCTCTCGGTGAACGCCCTCAATGACAACGGGGTGGCACAGTTGGACTGCGCCCTTCTCGCACTCAGCGAGCAGCATGCGCACAATCTGGGTGGCTGAGTCGTTACAGAAGAGCTGACCCCGATGTTTTTCGTGAAAGCCGATTCGATGACTCTTTACGAGATCGATGAAGTTCTTGGGGGTGTATCGAGACAGTGCACTCTTTGCAAAGTGCGGATTGAGCGACAACATATTCTCAATGCGTGTGTCCCGGTTGGTAAAGTTGCATCGGCCACCGCCGCTGATTCGAATCTTCTCGCCGAGCTTCTCGGCGTGGTCAATCACCAGGACGCGACGCCCCCTCTGGCCCGCGACTGACGCGCAGAAGAGGCCTGCCGCCCCGGCACCCAACACAATCGCATCGAATTCGGAGTTGCCTGACAAGCTAGGCACCCTCCGAGGCACTCGATATCATCTGGGTCTGATCTGGGCTCAAGGCCACTTCACTCATTTCCCCTACTGTAGCCGTCTTGTCCCTTTCCTTCTCGCTCTGCATGCGCCTTGCCTCCCCCCTCTTCAATTCAGCTCAACCCGCACTGCAAGAGCACGCGTTTTCTATGGGCCGCGAGTCGTTAAAAGGACTGGGTGCGGCCATTGTGTTGCATGCCCTGGCGCTCCTGCTGATCTGGGGCGCAGAGAGCCCTCTTCACCTAAAAACCTCAGAGCCTCGGCCCATCATGGCCAGCATTCTCTCGAGCAGCCCGACCGAGCGCACCCCGGAGCCTCCAAAACCCACGCCAAAGACCCAAACCAAAAAAGATCCAGTCGCCAGGCCACTTCTGTCTTTGCCGGCCTCGTCCCCGACCTCAGCACCGCCCGTTGCTCCAACCCCTCCGCCAACCACACCAGCCGCCGCCAATCCGCTCCGATCTGAGAGTGAACCCGCGTCCGCGCCGCGCTTTGATGCGGACTATCTCAACAACCCCAAACCCCCCTACCCGCCGGTCTCACAGAGACTGGGCGAGGAGGGTCAGGTGGTGCTAAGAGTGTTAGTCGGGACCGATGGCAAGCCCGCAGAAATCCTCATCAACAAATCCAGTGGCTCAGAGCGGCTTGACCGCGCCGCCAAGGAGGCTGTCTCTCGGTGGACCTTCGAGCCCGCAAAAAGAGGCACACTGAGCGTCTCGGCCTGGGTGCTGGTGCCCATCACCTTTCAACTTCGGAGATAGATGTCATGCAGGATGCGCAAAACGTGGGCTTTGCCCACTTTCTTGGCCAGACCGATGCACTCGGCCTCGCCCTGTTTGTGATTCTGGTGGCGATGTCAATCGCCAGCTGGACCGTGATCGTGAACAAGGTGCGCATGCTCATCAGCCAGCACAGGCGAGCCAACCAGTTTCTCTCAGCCTTTCGCGCCTCCCACGACGCCTCCTCTCTTGAGGCCCTGATCGCCCAACACGAGAAGACAGAGCCTCACGCGAGGCTTGCGGTTGCTGGGCTCAGGGCCGCTGAGTTTGCCAAGAGCGACCGGGCCCGCGCACTCATTGAGGCCGAGAGCCCCAGCGAGCTGGTGAGTCGATCACTCCAGCAGGCGATCGATGAGGAATCGGCGCGCCTTGAAGTTGGTCAGACCCTCCTGGCCTCTGTGGCTTCGAGTGCACCTTTTGTGGGTTTGTTTGGAACCGTGTGGGGCATCTACCACGCGCTGATCTCCATCGGCGCAAGTGGCGAGAGCACGCTGGATCAGGTGGCCGGGCCCGTTGGGGAGGCGCTCATCATGACCGCACTGGGGCTTGCGGTGGCCATTCCAGCAGCGCTCGCCTACAACGCCTTTCAGCGATCCGCTCGCCTGCAGGTCGCCCGCCTTGAACGGTTCGCACACGACCTCTTTGTCTTCATCTCCACTGGCGTCCTGCCGAGGATCTAGCGATGGCCTTTCATGTGAGCGCTCGCACCGGGCGCAATCAGCCCAACGCGGAAATCAACATGGTTCCGCTCATCGACGTGATGTTGGTCTTGGTCGTCATCTTTATTGTGACCGCGCCGCTCATGACGCACTCAGTCAAGGTGAACCTGCCCAAGGCCCAGAGTGCGGCCAACGAGGTCAAGCCCAAGACCATCTCGATTTCCATCAATGCACAGGGAGATCTCTTTTGGGACAAAGAGCCTCTGGAGTGGCAGGGGCTCACAGACCGACTTCGCTCTGCGGCAAGCACCTCTCCCCAGCCCGAGATTCATATTCGGGCCGATGAGAATGTGGCCTACAAAAAGGTGGCTCAGGTGATGAGCGAGTCGGCCAAGGCGGGTCTCACCAAGATTGGGTTCATCACCGACCCCCGGTAAAACCACCCAAACCGCCCGCGCTCACCCCCCGCACACGCCCCTCTTAAGCGGCCACCACCTCGTCCTGCGCCACGGAACTGCGAATGAGGTAATCGAAGGCGCCCAATGCAGCCTTCGCCCCGTCCCCGGCCGCAATCACAATCTGCTTGTACGGGACTGTCGTTGCATCGCCCGCAGCAAAAACACCGAGCGCGTTGGTGCTGCCGTGGTGGTCCACCTCAATCTCCCCAAAGCGCGAGAGCTCGATCGTGCCCTTGAGCCACTCGGTGTTGGGAATGAGTCCAATCTGAACAAAGACGCCCTGAACAGCGAGTTGATGCGTCTCGCCCGAGGCGCGGTCCTTATAGACCATGCCGGTCACGGTTTTGCCGTCACCTACGATCTCGGTGGTCTGTGCATGGGTGATGATCTCAGCATTGGGCAGGCTCTTGAGCTTCTTCACCAGCACCGCATCGGCCTTGAGCTGATCTGCGAACTCCACCACGGTGACATGGCCCACCACGCCAGCCAGATCGATGGCAGCCTCCACGCCCGAGTTCCCGCCACCAATCACCGCGACACGCTTCCCCTTAAAGAGCGGGCCATCGCAGTGAGGGCAATAAGCCACCCCGTGATTCTTGTACTCCTGCTCTCCCGGCACATTGACATTGCGCCAACGAGCACCCGTTGAGAGGATGACCGAGCGCGACTTCAACGCGCCTCCGTTGGCCAGGTGCACCTCCACCATCCCGCCGGGCTGGCTTGGCGGCACAAGCTTTTCGGCGCGTTGAAGGTTCATGATCTCCACGTCGTAGTGACGTACATGCGCCTCTAGATCCGCAGCAAACTTTGGCCCGTTGGTCTCGAGCACGGAGATGTAGTTCTCAATGCCCAACGTGTCATTCGTCTGTCCACCAAAACGCTCCGCAGCGATTCCGGTTCTCAGGCCCTTGCGCGCCGCATACACAGCCGCCGCAGCGCCTGCCGGTCCGCCGCCGACAACGAGAACGTCAAAGGGTGCCTTGGCGTTAATCTTGGCTTTTTCTTTCTCGTCACTCTGGGTGTCGAGCTTGGCAACCACCTCTTCGATCGTCATGCGACCCGATCCGAAGAGTTCCCCATTCAAGAAGACCATGGGCACAGCCATGATCTGACGGGCATTGACCTCATCTTGGTAGAGGCCCCCATCAATGACCACGGTCTTGACCCTGGGGTTCACCACCGACAACAGGCTGAGCGCCTGGACCACGTCGGGACAGTTGTGGCAACTCAGGGACATGTAGACCTCGAAGCTGAAGTCGCCCTGAAGGTCTCGGATCGTCTCAATGACAGATGGGTCCACCTTGGGCGGGTGACCACCCGTCCAGAGAAGCGCCAGAACAAGGGAGGTGAACTCGTGACCGAGCGGCACGGCCGCGAAATGGAGTTCCGTCTCCGCACCCACGCGACGAATCTGGAAGGAAGGCTTTCGAGCATTGCTTCCATCAAAACGAACGGTCACATGGCTCGACACGGCCGCAATCTCCTCAAGCAGTCGACGCACGTCCGCAGACCCTGCGCTCTCATCGAGCGAGGCGATGAGCTCGATGGGGAGGGTCACCCGCTCGAGATAAGCCTTTAACTGAGTTTTCAGCGCGTCATCCAACATCTTGAGGTCCTTTCTTGTCTTTTCGGACTGAGGGCCCCCTCCGAGGAGGGGGCAGCCAGTCTCTCTGATTTCCTAAAACACCCCGGCCTTAGATCTTGCCAACGAGGTCGAGCGAGGGGGTAAGTGTCTTGGCACCCTCGTTCCACTTGGCGGGGCAGACCTGACCCGGATGGGCAGCGGTGTACTGAGCGGCTTTGAGCTTGCGAAGCGTCTCCTTCACGTCACGCGCAATCTCGTTGGAGTGAATCTCGAGCGTCTTGATCACGCCATCGGGGTTGATCACGAACGTGCCACGCAAGGCCAGGCCCTCTTCCTCAATGTGAACACCGAAGGCACGGGTGAGCTTGTGGGTGGGGTCTGCGACCAGAGGAAACTTTGCCTTGCCGACCGCAGGGGAGGTCTCGTGCCAGACCTTGTGCGAGAACTGGGTGTCGGTGGTCACGATGTAGACCTCGGCGCCCACCTTCTGGAACTCTGCGTAATGATCGGCTGCGTCCTCGATCTCTGTGGGGCAGTTAAAGGTGAAGGCGGCTGGCATGAAAATCAGCACGGACCACTTGCCCTTGAGGCTGGCTTCGGTGACTTCAATGAACTTGCCGTTGTGGAAGGCCTGCGCCTTGAACGGCTGAACATGGGTGTTGATGAGAGACATGCTTACGGCTCCTATTGCTGTTGTGAGAGGGTCAATCGAGACGCTGGAGGCGCCACGAACGGAATCTTCGGGGTGGGCGAAATATTAATCAAATTGATTGTTTAGATTTATTCGATAGATTTTCTCTTAAACCTCCCGAACCACGCTGCCGCTTATACTCGCGGCACCCAAACAATCCGTCTTTTGCCCTCCCCTATGACTCTCCCAAGACTCTCAGCCCTGATCGTTACGGTTTTTCTCGCCAACCCTGCCGTCTGCGCAGAAACCAAGGCGGGCAGCCTTGAGATCGAGGGTGCACGCGTTGGCTTTATGCGGCCTGGACAGACCAATGCTGCGGCCTTCATCGAGGTTGAGAACAGGGGTCCTCAGGCTGACCGCCTCACGGGCATCTCCTTCCCCAAAGAGGTCGCCCAGCGCGGTGAGCTCCACACCATGAAGCATGAGAACGGCGTGATGAGCATGCGCGAGGTTCAGGCCTTCGACATTCCGTCGGGAGGAAAGCTGGTTCTGCGGCCTGGCTCAGACCATCTCATGCTCATTGGGGTGCCAAAGACCCTTCAACCTGGCCAGAAGATCCCCATGACGCTGCGCTTTGAGAGGGCTGGCGAGGTCACCGTCTCCGCAACCGTGATGGATCGACCCTCGCATGGCTCGCCAGGTCACGACCACAACAAGGATCACGGCAAGCGCTAAACCTAGCGAGGGGGAGGCCCGCCCCCCGCCCCGGGATGCCGCAAGCCGGGAAGACATGTCATCGATTTGTCACCTGCGAACTTGATCATTCGAGAGTGATTGACCATGACAGTCCTCCGCACCTCCTCATTCGTTCAGTCAGCAAGTCTTTTGGGAAGTCCTCCAAGGCCAAACTTGCCCTAAACGACGTCAGCCTCTCGGTCCAACCAGGAGAGCGCGTGGCTCTTCTGGGCGCGTCGGGCTCGGGAAAGTCCACCCTGTTGCGCGTCATCAACGGCCTGCATGTGGCAGACCGAACAGGCGAAGGGCTCGTCCAGATTGACGGTCGTCCGCTTCAGCAAGGGGGTCGCCTGAGCACCGATGTGCGAGACATTCGAAGCAATATCGCGACGATCTTTCAGCAATTCAACTTGGTTCTGCGACTCAAGGTGCTCACCAATGTCTGCGTGGGCTCGCTGCATGCCATGCCCTTCTGGCGCGCCCTGCTGGGCTTTTTCCCCCGCCAGACGCTGCTCAGAGCGCTGGACGCGCTCGATCGGGTCGGCATCCTTGAGCAGGCGTATAAACGCGCCCGCTTGTTGTCTGGGGGTCAGCAGCAACGCGTCGCGATTGCTCGGGCCATGACCCAGGGTGCGCGCCTGATCCTGGCCGATGAGCCCATTGCGAGCCTAGACCCGGAGTCCTCTCGGCGGGTGATGGAGCTCTTGGTTCTGCTCAATCAGGAACAAGGGGCCACCGTGCTCGTGTCTCTTCACCAGGTGGCCGTCGCCCTGAAGTACTGCCAGCGCGTTGTCGCTCTTCGCGACGGGCGAGTGGTGTACGACGGCCCCTCTGCAAGCCTGAGCGTCGATCAGCTCAAGAGCCTCTACGGCAGCGAGTCGGACCTCATCTTCGACGAACTCGAGGCACCAAAATCCCTCCCCCAAAAACCCCCAACCCCTCAACCCCCCTCAGCAAGGAGTAGTCATGAAGTCTATGCGTCGTAGTTTGCTGGTCGCAGCCGTTGCGCTGTCGGCCCTGTCGTCCCAGGTATTCGCAGCCGCGAAAGAGGCACCGAAGGAGGCGCTCAAGGAGCTCAACTTCGGAATCATCTCGACCGAATCGTCCAAAAACCTCGCCAATGACTTCGCCCCCTTCCTGGCCGACATGGAAAAGGCCCTGGGAATTCCCGTGAAGGCCTTCTTCGCCTCTGACTATGCGGGCGTGATTGAGGGCATGCGCTTTAACAAGGTTCAGGTGGCCTGGTTTGGTAACAAGTCGGCCATGGAAGCAGTGGACCGCTCCAATGGCGAGGTCTTCGTCCAGTCTGTTGCGACCGATGGCACCAAGGGCTACTACTCCCTGCTCATCACACACAAAGATGCACCCTACAAGAACCTTCAGGATGTCCTGAAAAACAGCAAGGACATTCGCTTTGGAATTGGCGACCCCAACTCCACCTCCGGCTTTCTGGTGCCCAGCTACTACGTATTTGCGCTGAACAACGTTGACCCCAAGGCGGCCTTTAAAAGCGTCACGAACTCCAACCACGAGGGCAACCTCCTGGGTGTTGCCGCTAAGCAGCTAGATGTGGCCACCAACAACACAGAAAACCTCGAGCGTCTGCAAAAGAGTCAGCCCGAGAAGGCCGCTATGGTGAGAGAGATCTGGCGCTCACCCCTGATCCCTTCGGATCCAATCGTCTGGCGTAAGGACATTGACGCGGCAACCAAGAAGAAGATTGCAGCCTTCTTCCTCAACTACGGCAAGGGCAAGGACGCTGAGGGTCAGCGTCAGCGCGATGTCATCAAGCCTCTGCTCTGGGCTGGCTTCGATAAGTCAGACGACAACCAGCTGCTGCCCATCCGCCAGCTCGAGTTCTTTAAAGAGCGCACGAAGGTCTCTAACGACACGACCATGGCTGATGCAGACAAAAAGGCCAAGCTCGCCGACCTTGATGCAAAGCTGGCTGCGCTGGACAAGCAGATGAAGGCCGTCAAGAAGAAGTAAGCACCTCGTGTGAAGGCAGAGCGCCCGGCCTTCGCCGGGCGTCTCTTTAGACGACTCAGACGATTCCCCCCCATGACCAAGCGTCCCACCTCCCCCACTGCGCCCTCCGAGGCTGCCGTTCATATGCTGGCGGAGAGGCCGCGCGCCTGGGGTGTGATGGTGGTCTGTGCCGTGGCCATTGCCCTTCTGATGGGCTCTTGGAAGGGTGCGGACATGCGGCCCCTGGAGCTGCTTCGCGACTCCGACAACATGCGTCAGTTCCTCGCGGACTTCTTCCCGCCGAATTTCAGGGACTGGAAGCACTACATGCAGGAGATGTTGGTCACCATACAGATTGCAATCTGGGGGACGGCCATGGCCGTTGTCGCATCCGTGCCGGTGGCCATTCTGGCTGCGGAAAACATCACCCCCGTCTGGATTCACCAGCCCATTCGGCGCGTGCTCGATGCGTGTCGCGCGGTGAACGAACTGGTCTTTGCCCTCCTGTTCATTGTCGCCGTGGGACTCGGGCCCTTTGCCGGCGTTCTTGCCCTCTTCGTTCACACCACCGGCACACTGGGAAAGCTCTACTCAGAGAGCATTGAGGCCATTGATCCGCAGCCCGTAGACGGCATTCGCGCCACGGGTGCAAGCCGACTTGAAGAGATTATTTATGGCGTTCTGCCACAGGTCATGCCGACCTGGGTCTCCTTTACCCTCTATCGCTTTGAGGCGAATGTGCGTGGTGCGTCCGTGCTGGGAATTGTGGGAGCCGGTGGCATTGGCCAGGTCCTCTGGGAAGTGATGCGCGGATTCCAATATGCTGAGACCTGTGCGCTCCTCATCATCATCGTGGCCTCGGTTTCCATCATCGATTTCATCTCGGCTCGACTGCGCGCCCTTCTCATCTAGAACCCTCGGGTCTTGACGTGGCAGCAGTTCAAAGCGCCCCCCTTTTCTCGCGCACTCAAGCCCTTGGCCTGAGTGCTCGCGCCTCCGAGGCGGACTTGATTCGGCTCGCCCAGGCTCATCTTCCCGACTGGCAGGATCTGCTCGCAAGCGGCGTCTGGCTCCGAGCACCCGAGCTTGGCCTCATGCATGTGCAGGCAAGGGCAGATGGTGATGGGGCTCCTTTTTTCTTTCATGAGATCACCATCACGCGGGCCAGCCTTCGAATGCCTGACGGTCGGACCGGTCACGCCATGGTCCTTGGTCGCTCTCAGACCGCGTGTCAGATTGTCGCGCTCTTTGACGCCTGCGCGAAGGATGCCGATTGGGCGCAGACGCACGGCAGCGTCTGGGTCGCCGAGCTTCAGGAGGCAGAAAACACAAAGCGAGCCAGTCGTGAGGCGGAGGCCGAGCTCAGCCGAGTCGATTTCTTTACTCTTGCGCGCGAGTCGGGGGACTGATGCAGGCAACCCTACTCGCCGGGTTTCGTGATGCCACGCTCGATAGCCAGGCCTGCTTTCGGAGTGCCTTGCGAGCCATGTCAGAGCCCGGCCTTGTCTGCGAGGCCAAGGTGCCACTCGAGTGGCCCGGGCGCTGCCCAAGCGCCCTCACCGCGCTTGCCCTGACGCTTCTGGATGCCGAGACGACTTTTTCCGTGCTGGGTCTCGATGACCTTGAGGGGTACCTGAGGTTCCACACGGGCGCTCAGGCCGCACCCCCAGCCGAGGCGGACTACGTCTTTACTCACGAAGACACCATCAACGAGTCCCTCGGCTGGCTTCAGACGCTTCGCGTTGGCAGCGCAGAGTGGCCAGAGACGTCGAGCACACTCATCGTGGGCGTGGGCAGCCTGCACGCGCCCGGACACGCCAAGGCCTGCACACTCTCTCTGAGTGGCCCGGGAATTGAGACCACACGCATGTTTCACCCCGAGGGACTGCCAAGGTCTTTCTGGGAGTGGCGCATGGCCAGAGAACCTGACTATCCCCTTGGCATTGACTTGTTTTTGTGCAGCGGGTCTGCGTGGGCGGCCATTCCTCGCAGCACCCATATCACCTGGGGGGACTAGCCCATGTACGTAGCCGTCAAAGGGGGTGAGCGCGCAATTCAGGCCTCTCTGGCGCTCCTTGAGAAGTGGCGCCGGGGAGACAAAGATTTGCCCGAAATCGCTGCAGCCCAACTCGTCTCTCAGATGGGGATTGCCGTGGATCGGGTGATGGCCGAAGGCAGCCTGTTGGATCCAGAGCTTGCAGCGCTTGCACTGCTTCAGGCTCAGGGTGATGTACTTGAGGCGGTATTTTTGCTTCGGGCGTTTCGGGCCTGCCTGCCGCGGCTGGTGCGAAGTCAGCCTCTCAACACCAATTCGATGACGGTCGCCCGACGCATCTCGGCCTGCTTCAAAGACATTCCGGGAGGCCAGCTGCTGGGCCCCAGCGCAGACTACTCGCAACGCATCCTGCACAACCAGATCCACTCTCGCCCGGTGCTTCCCACGCCCTCGGAGCAGGGAATCAGTGCGGGCCAGCCCCTCGCCCGCGTCACCGACATCCTGGCCGCCGAGGGTCTTTTGTTCTCTCCCGAGGAGCAGGCCCAAGGGCCCCATGACATCACACGAGACCCGCTGAACTTTCCAGCCCCGCGTTCAGCCAGACTGCAGGCCCTCTCGCGGGCCGATGAGGGCTTTGCTCTGTCGATGGCTTATGCGACCCAGCGGGGCTACGGGGATACCCATCCCTTCGTGGGCGAGATTCGAGCGGGCTGGGTGCCCATCTGCGTTCGGCTCTGCGACATCGACGCAAGCGTGACCGATGAGTCGGAAGTGGCCATTGGCGAGATCTTCCTCACTGAATGCGAGATGCTCACTCAATTCACGGTTCAGCTCACCCAGACCGAGCAGGCCCCGCCCGCCTTTACATCGGGCTATGGGCTCGCGCCCGGTCGCTGCGAACGAAAGGCGATGTCCATGGCTCTTCTCGACCGATCTCTTCGGGCGGTCGAACTCGGTGAGCCAGTCACCGCACCCAGCCAGGACCAAGAGTTCGTGCTCGCCCATGCGGACAACGTAGAGGCGAGCGGATTTGTTCAGCACCTAAAACTGCCTCACCACGTGGACTTTCAATCCGAGCTCTCGATGGTGAAAAACCTGCGAGACATCGCCCATCGCAAGGCCCCCAATCAAGACGAGCGGTCTGAATGAATCCCGCTCAGCTTGAGCCGCCATTTGCCTACCTCGACAGCCAGACCAAGCGCATGATTCGCCGCGCGCTCTTAAAGGCTGTTGCCATCCCGGGCCACCAGGTTCCCTTTGCCAGCAGAGAGATGCCGCTGCCTTATGGCTGGGGAACGGGTGGCATTCAGGTCACCGCCTCTATCATCGGGCCCCAGGATGTGCTCAAGGTGATTGACCAGGGCGCAGATGACACGACCAACGCGGTCAACATTCGATCCTTTTTCCAGCGCACCACGGGCGTCGCGACGACGACCCACACCGAGGAGGCCAGCATCATCCAAACGCGGCACCGCATCCCGGAGACACCGCTGCGTGCGGGTCAGACCATGGTCTTTCAGGTGCCCATTCCCGAGCCATTGCGATGGATTGAGCCCCGAGCGCAGGAGGCGCGTCGCATGCATGCTCTTCGCGACTACGGCCCCATGCAAGTAAAGCTCTACGAGGACATTGCTCAGCACGGCGAGATTGCAACCAGCTATGACTATCCCGTAATGGTGAACCGCACCTACCTGATGTCACCCTCACCCATTCCGAAGTTCGACAACCCCAAACTCCATCGAAGCCCCGCGCTCATGCTCTTTGGCGCTGGCCGCGAAAAGCGCGTCTATGCGCTGCCTCCCTACACCGACGTAAAGTCGCTCGACTTTGACGATGTGCCTTTTCGAATTGAGCAGTGGAATGAGGCCTGTGCGATCTGCGGGGCCACCGACCATTACCTCGACGAGCTCATCACAGACAACAAAGGGACGCGCGCCTTCGTCTGCTCAGACACCGATGCCTGCGCAAAGCGCCAGCAATCATGAGCGACACACTTCTGCTTGAGGCTCATGGAGTTGCGAAAACCTTTGGACGGGTGCGAGCTGTTCGCAACGTGAGCCTTCGACTCTGCGAGGGTCAGTCCCTGGCCATTGTGGGTGAATCGGGATCGGGCAAAAGCACGCTTCTTTCCATGTTGGCCGGACAGCTCAAGCCCGATGTCGGCAGCATTCGCTATCTCAGCCAGGAAGGCTGGGTGCACCTGGAGGCACTGGAGGAGCGTCATCGACGAAAGCTCGCACGCACGGAGTGGGGGTTTGTTCGCCAGCATGCCCAGGCCACCCTCCGGCCAAGGGTCTCGGCCGGAGGGCACGTGGGCGAGCGGCTGATGGGCCAGGGCGCCCGGCACTACGGCCAGATCCGAGCGCGAGCACAGGAGTGGATGGCTCGCGTCGAGATGGACCCGAGCCGTGTCGATGACCTGCCAAGCACCTTCTCTGGCGGCATGCAGCAGCGGCTTCAACTCATCTCGAACCTGATCACGCATCCCCGACTTGTTCTTCTTGATGAGCCCACCACGGGCCTTGATGTGTCCGTCCAGGCCCGACTGCTCGACCTGCTGCGCGGGCTCCAGGCCGATCTGGGACTGGCTATGATTCTCGTGACGCACGATCTGGGTGTGGCCCGCCTGCTGGCAGACCAGGTCATGGTCATGCTCAGCGGAGAGGTGGTGGAGCAAGGTCTTACTGACCAGGTCTTCGATGACCCGCAGCATGCCTATACCCAACAGCTGGTCGCCTCCATCCTTTAGTCATGGCCACTCCCGTTCTCGAGGTCGCCCCACTCAACAAGCAGTTCGTGTTGCACGCCCAGGGCGAGCGCCAGATCCGCGTCTTGGACGGACTTCAGTTTGCGCTTCATCCCGGCGAGTGCCTCAGCCTTCAGAGCCCCTCCGGCTCTGGAAAAAGCACGGTTCTTCGATGTATCACGGGCAACTATCTTCCCGGCCCAGGCAGCCACATCTGGCTCGCAGCTGGGGCCAGCCGTGTCGATCTTGCGCAGGCGAGCCCCGAGGGCATTCTCGGTGCTCGACGACAGCACATTGCCCATGTCAGCCAGTTCCTGCATGTGATTCCGCGCGTGAGCTGTCTGCGGCTGGTGATGACCCCTCTGCTGGCCGAGGGCCTTGACGAGAGCCGAGCTACGCGCGTGGCAGGCGAGCTCCTTGAGGCCCTGCATCTGCCCGAGCGACTCTGGCCGCTTGCCCCAAGAACCTTCTCGGGTGGGGAGCAGCAGCGTGTGAACATTGCGGTTGCGCTGGCGGCAAGTCAGGTGCGACCTCGGCCCCTGGTACTGCTGGATGAGCCCACCGCATCCCTTGATGCGAAGAATCGCTCTGCGGTGGTGGCGCTGCTCAAGGCCCTTCAGGCCCAGGGCTCAGCGCTCCTTGGCGCCTTTCACGATGAGGACACACACCTCGCCCTCTCTACACGAACACTTACCCTTGAGGAGCACATCGACTCATGACGCTCACCCTCACCAACGCTCGCGTCGTCACCGCAACGACCGATTTCTTAGGAAGCGTGCACATCGAGAACGGCCTCATCCAGGCAATCGATGAAGGCGTGGTCTCTCTGCCCAGTGCCATTGACTTCGAGGGTGACTGGCTCATGCCGGGGCTCGTCGAGATTCACACCGATAACCTGGAAAAACACCTCATGCCCCGCCCGGGCGTGAATTGGCCGAGCCGATCGGCCTTCCTGATTCACGATGCACAGCTTGCGGCATCGGGCATCACCACCGCGCTTGATGGCGTGGTCTTGGGCGACATTGAGGCCAAGACGCCGCGCGGCCTCTTTCTTGAGGCGAGCCTTGAAGCGATTCGTGGCTTCTCGGATGCGGACCTCTCGCGTGTCGACCACTTTTTGCACCTCAGGTGCGAACTCGCCAACCAAGACGTCTGGGAGCATTACGAATCGCTGGTGGGACTGCCCCTGGTCAAACTCATCTCGCTCATGGACCACACCCCGGGACAGCGTCAGTGGCGCGACATCAGCAAGTACCGCCAATACTCAGAACGGCATGGGCGCATGACCGATGCCGAGTTTGATGCGCTCGTGGCCGAGCGGCGATATGCGCAGGAGCACTTCGCTGCACCCTTGCGGGTTCGAATCACGGAGGACGCTCGCTCGCGCGGAATGGCGATGGCCTCTCACGATGACACCACCGAGGACCACATCGAGCAGGCCCACGCGGAGGGCATCTTTATTTCTGAGTTTCCAACCACCGAGGAGGCCTCTCGGGCGGCCCATGCGCATCAGATGGTGACCGTACTGGGCGCACCGAATGTGGTCCAGGGGGGATCGCACTCGGGCAATGTCTCGGCCATGGACATGGCCAAGGCCGGACTTCTTGATGCACTCTCCAGTGACTACGTACCCGCGAGCCTTCTTGAGGCGGCCTTTCTGTTTATGCGAGACGCGCAGATGGCCCCGGCCCAGGCCGTCTCGACCATCAGTCTTGCGCCCGCGCGCATGGTTGGATTTCACGACCGAGGAGAGATCGCGCAGGGTCTGCGCGCCGACCTCATTCGCGTGCGACAAGGAGAAGGGCAGATGCCCCCCGCCGTGCTTCAGACCTGGCGAAAGGGTCAGCGCGTCGCATGAGTGCAGCGCAAAAAAAAGCCCCAACCGAGGCTGGGGCGAAATGCAGAGTGATCTGCAAGGAGACAACAACACGGGGAAAACCCGCACGTCTATTGCACCACAACATTCCTGATCTTGCAACGCACCACAGCTGGGTGGAGCGTCTAGGCCGACTGGGTTGAAGCAGGTAGGTCTCGCGCAAGATCTGAGACGACACTCAGCACGCGCTCGATGTCGGGGGTGTGAGCCGAACCCGACTTGGCTTCCTCGTCCCAGCGCCTGAGCGCCACTGCATCTTGGGACCAAGGGTTGGTCTCGAATTCCGCAATCTCCCTCGCACTCATGGGCCCCCCCTGCAAAGCGAGGCTTCGCACAGAGTCCTCGGACAGCTTTGCCGCGTATTCGGGCTCAGTCGCTACGAGGTAGCGCTTTGCCGCGACGTGAAGCGCGATGGGCTCGCAGACGGCATCCGGCAGGAATGCCCTGAGGTACGCCGCTCCCACATCCTCGTGCTTATCGTCTTTTCCGGACAGGGTCGGGCTTCCTTGCTCTCGCTGAAAGAGATGTCCAAGGTCATGAAAGAAGGCTGCAAGCTGCAGCGCGCTTGATGCGCCTGCTCGAGCGGCCAGCCGAAAGCTCTGCCAGGCGTGATCCAACTGGCTCACAGGCTCCCCGGAGTATTGGAGCTGCCCCTTCTCTCGATAAAGGGCAAGGGCCTGCGGGAGGTCTCTTTTCATGGGTCGATGGCCTGTCATGCGAGATTCACTGGATACGGACATAATAAGGTCATGCTCGATGCCCAGCTCATCCGCCAAGCGCGATTCGTACTGTCCGTGACGGCATATGAGTGGCTGCATCCCCAGCAGGGTCTCACGGCCAAGGCGCTGGCCCGACAGAAGCAACTCTTCCAGCGAGTGCTCAGGGCCATCGTTCGGCTTGGCAGTCGAACCAGACCCTTCGCCAAGCCGGGTTTCAGGCGCAGACCCAGCCTCCTCGCCAGATAGAATCGGAGGCGAGCCAACACCATGCGACTCGACCTCCCCGCCATCCAGCGCTTCATCGCTGCCCAGTCCTCCGCCACCCGAATCTACATCGGAGCCGACTCCTGTCGCCTCCTTCAGTCACGCGTGTGGCACGCCGACTACACCCTGGTCGTGGTGGTCCACATCGACGGCAATCGTGGGTGCAAACTCTTTGGTGAGACCGTTCGCGAACGTGATTTCGACCAGCGGGCCGACCGCCCGCACCTGAGGCTTATGAACGAAGTCTATAAAGTGGCCGAGCTCTACCTGAAGCTTGCGGACGCAATTGGAGATCGCGAGGTGGAGGTGCATCTCGACCTCAATCCAGATCCCTCCTGCGGCTCCAACTGCGTCGTCCAGCAGGCCATCGGTTACATTCGGGGCGTGTGCAACGTCTCTCCCCGCGTCAAACCCCACGCCTTCGCGGCCAGCTGTGCAGCCGATCGCTACAAAGAACTCGCAAGCCTCACCGGTCTGAAGGCCGCCTAAAGCCCGCTCTCCTTGACCTCGCTTCTTGATCCCGCGGTTCTGTTTTTTATCTTTGGACTGTTTGCGGGCGTGGTCCGATCGAATCTCGAGATCCCGCCGGCCATCAGTCGCTTCTTGGCGCTCTATCTCCTCATGGCCCTTGGCCTGAAGGGCGGACTCTCACTCGCGCAGACCGGTCTCACAGCCGAGGTGGCGAAAAGCCTCGGACTTGCGCTCTTTCTCGCTTCGCTCACCCCAATACTCGGCTTTCTGTTTCTGAGACGAGTGACTTCTAGCTTCAATGCTGCGGCCATCGCGGCAACTTACGGGTCTGTCAGTGCGGTGACATTCATTACCGCAAACCAGTTCCTCGATATCAATGGCGTTGAGCACGGCGGCTACATGGCAGCTGCCATGGCCCTCATGGAATCACCTGCAATCATCATGGCCGTGGTCATGGCCAACGTGTTGCGCCGACGGGCAGAGGATGCGGCGGGGGGCTCAGGGCCCGCGTCCCCTCCTCATCCAGGAGGCCTCTGGGGCGTGTTGCACGAATCCTTCACCGATGGCGCTCAACTGCTCTTGCTCGCAAGTATGGCCATTGGAACCATCATTGGCGCAGAGGGTGCCGCAGCCATGAAGCCCTTCTCGGCAGATCTCTTTAAGGGCATGCTCGCCTTCTTCCTTCTTGACATGGGTCTTCTAGCCTCCCGCAGCCTCAAGAACCTTCGGGGCCAATCGGGCTGGCTACTCCTCTATGCCGTGCTGGGCCCACTGATTCATGCCTATGTCGCCCTGCTTCTCGCTCGCCTGTTCGGCCTCTCGCTCGGGGATGCCACGCTTCTGGCGGTGCTTGCGGCCAGTGCGAGTTACATTGCTGTGCCGGCCGTCCTGCGTGAGGCCATACCCGAGGCGGAGCCTTCGGTCTATATGGGCCTCTCCCTGGGCGTCACCTTCCCCTTGAACATCGTGTTTGGAATTCCCCTCTACCACTTTCTCGCTCGGTCCATGCTCTCGGCCTAAGCGACACATCCTGCAAATAAAAAGGGCCCCGAAGGGCCCTTTTTATTCTTCTAAAGAATCAGTTACTCAGCAGCGGCGCGGCGACGGCCAGCCTTGGGCGACGCGGTAGCAACAGCTGCTTCACCCGCTTTAGCAGCCGCCTCTACGTTGGTCTCAACCATCTCAACGACTTGCTTGGAAGCCTTGTTGATGGCATCGAACGCTGAGTTAGACGCAGCAAAAGCCGACTTGATCATGGCCACGAGGCCCTCGGAACCTGCGGGGGCGTTCTTGCTCAGATCGTTGATGGCAGTCGCCATGGCCTTGTTGGCCTCTTCAATGCGGGACTCAACCAGCTTTGCGAACTCAGCGGCGGTCTCTGCGTTGATGCTGTAAACGTTGCGGCCGTAGCTGGCTGCTTTGCTCAGGCTGGGCTGAGCAACGTTTTGCGACACGGCGTACAGCTCGGATGCATCTTTCACGCCGATGAGCTGGTGAGCTGCCTCGGTTGCATCAGCCAGGTTGGCCTTGGCAGCCTTGAGGTTGAGTTCCATGTGCTTTTCCATGCACTCGAGCGAACGAGCAGCCATTTCCACCATAACGGCCTGGCTGTGCTTCATGGCGTTCAGGAACTGATCGGGATTGATTGCGTTGTTCATGTTAAGTCCTTTCAAATTGGTCTGGTTGGGTCGGCCCGCATGACTAATATGCGGATGAACAGAATTTTATGGTGCTTTGCACAAAAGTCAAGAGAAAGGTTCATAATTTTTTTTAATTCATAAAATCAATGATTTATTAAATGTTATTGTAACTTAATTGTCATTAAAATAAGCGCTGCAACATGAAATATGGGTATGCCATACTTTGGGCATGACCAGACTCGTCCAGTGCATCAAGCTTGGGAAAGAGGCCGAGGGCCTCGACTTTCCCCCCATCCCCGGTGAACTCGGGCAACGTATCTATCAATCGGTCTCCAAACAGGCCTGGGCCGATTGGCTCAAGCACCAGACCATGCTGGTGAACGAGTACCGACTGGTGCTCTCCGACATTCGCGCTCGCAAATACCTCATGACCCAACTCGAGGCCCACTTCTTTGGGTCAGGTGCCGAGACCGCTTCAGGATTTACCCCTCCACCTCCGCCCTCCCCCTAGCGCCGACCACTTGCCAGGAGCCCGCGATATGAAGACCTACAACATCCTGTTTCTCTGCACCGGTAACTCAGCAAGATCCATCATGGCGGAAGCCCTCGCCACGGTCCTGTCTAAGGGTCGCCTCATCGGATACTCCGCGGGGTCGGCCCCGGTCGGTCATGTGAATCCATTTGCTCTGGAGAAAATTAAACCCTTGGGCTACCCACTTGAAAAGCTGCGCTCCAAGAGTTGGGACGAGTTCGCGCGGCCCGATGCCCCCCAGATGGACTTCATCATTACCGTCTGCGCCTCAGCGGCCGGCGAGGCCTGCCCGGTCTGGCCGGGCCGACCCGCCTCCGCTCACTGGGGCTTTGAGGACCCTGGCGCTGTAGAGGGGAGCGACGCTGAGAAGCGTCGAGTCTTTAATGATGTCTTCGTGGGCCTGAGCAAACGCATAGAACTTCTCAGCGCCCTCCCCATCGAGACGCTCGACCACGACTCCCTGCGCAATCGAATGCAGGAAATCGATGGTCACGCCCGCTAGATACAAGCGAGCGTCACTCGGCGCAACTCAGGACTGGTGACGGACGTCCCGGCCCTTCACCATGTAGACCACGTGCTCGGCCATATTCTTTGAATGGTCGCCAATGCGCTCCATTGCCTTGGCAAAGAAGAGCATGTCGATGGAGCGCGAGATGGTGCGGGAGTCCTCGAGCACATAAGAGATGAGCAGGCGGATGGTGTTGCGGAAATGGTCGTCGACGATCTTGTCCTCGCGTACCACGCTATCAACGACCGATGCATCTTCGCGAGCAAAGGCATCGAGCGCCCGGTGCATCATCGATGTGACGTGGGTTGACATCGCACTAAAGTCGATACGGGGCGCCATGGAGGGTCCGGCCTCGTAGAAACGAATGGCCATGCGGGCCATCTTCTCTGCCTCGTCGCCGCAGCGCTCGAGGTCTCGAATCATCTTCATGGAAGCCACCAGGAAACGAAGATCGGATGCCGCGGGCTGGCGCTTGGCAATAACGTTGTTACACACCTCGTCAATCTCAACCTCAGATGCATTCACCTTGTGCTCCATCTCGAGCACGCCCTTGAGCTGAGCGGTGTCACCCGTTGCGAAGCCCACGAGGGCCGCCTTGATCATCTCCTCCACCTGACCACCCATCTTGAGGATGCGGGTGCGGATGTCTTCGAGTTCGTTGTCAAACTGGGCAGTCGTATGACCTGTCATGGCGCGTTTTCCTTAGGGAAGATGGACTTGCCTGAATATACAACTCTGGAGTGACCCGGATGTTACTGGACGGCCAGACGCCGAACGCCGTCTTGGCCCGCCACCAACGCGAGTTGCGCACGCTGCCTTGCAAAAATCCCGTTACAGACAATGCCCGGAATGGTGTTGAGCCGATCCTCCCAGGCCAAGGGGTCGTCAATCTGTAGACCATGCACATCCAAGATGGACTGACCGCTGTCAGTCACAACGCCCTCGCGCAGGGTCGGCCTCCCTCCGAGCGCCTCAAGAGCCCACGAGACGGGCCGAAGGGCTGTGGTGATGACCTCGATGGGCAGCGGAAAGGCCCCTAACTGGCTGACGATCTTGGACTCGTCCACGATGCACACAAAGCGATGCGCCGCGCTTGCCACCACCTTCTCCCGCGTGAGCGCGGCGCCGCCTCCCTTCACCATGCACAGCCCCGGCTCAATCTCGTCAGCCCCATCAATATAGAGGGCCATGGGCTCGGTGAGCTGGTCGAGTGACACCACAGGCAGGCCAAGCCCTTGCAGTTTTTTCTCGGTCCGAATGGAGCTGGCCACATAGCCAGCAAGCTCAAGTCGATTCGAGGCAATCTCTTCAATGAGGCAGTCCACCGTCGAGCCCGTTCCCACGCCAATCACGACCGCGGGAGGCAGCCGCCGAAGCTCCTCGATGGCCGCCTGCGCAACGTCTTCCTTCAACTCCTGTTGTGTCTTCAAAGAATGTGTCCTTCGACCTATACAATGTGTGCATGAGTGTGAAATACGACTGCGCGAAGTGCCCCGGCTACTGCTGCAGCTACCCGCGAATCGTCGTCACAAACAAGGACGTCAAGCGGTTGGCGCAGCATTTTGATGTCAGCGAGAAAGAGGCGGCCAAGCGCTTCACGCGAGTCTACCGCTTCGATTCGGAAGACGAACACATCGAAGAGCGCATCCTCAAGCACAGCCCCGACAAGGTCTACAAGTCGGTCTGCAGCTTCCTGGATCAAGGGAAACGACGCTGCACCATTTACTCGGCCCGTCCCAGCGTGTGCAGGGAGTACCCCGACGGAAAGACCTGTGGGTACTACAGCTTTCTGAAATTTGAGCGCAAACAGCAGGGCGATAAGGACTTCATTCCCAGCGCTTAAAAGGGGGTGGGGTGACCGATGGGACTCGAACCCACGACAACCAGAATCACAATCTGGGACTCTACCAACTGAGCTACGGCCACCACGGATTAAACAGGGGCACCAACTGGCCTGCCGGGAGGGAATCGAACCCCCGACCTACAGCTTAGAAGGCTGTTGCTCTATCCAACTGAGCTACCGGCAGTCTGAGCCCTTCGGCTATGCCCATGGTCGGGGTGGAGAGATTCGAACTCCCGACCCTCTGCTCCCAAAGCAGATGCGCTACCAGGCTGCGCTACACCCCGAGAGTGCACGAGTATAGCAAAGGGCCTTTAGCCAAAGCGGCCGGTGATGTAGTCCTCAGTTTCCTTGCGCTTGGGCTTGATGAAGATCTCGTCCGTCTTGCCAAACTCCATGAGCTCCCCGAGATACATGTATGCGGTGAAGTCCGAGACGCGAGCCGCCTGCTGCATATTGTGGGTGACGATGGCCACGGTGTAGTCATTCTTCAGTTCGTGGACCAACTCTTCCACCTTTGCCGTCGAGATGGGGTCGAGAGCGGAGGTCGGCTCATCCAAGAGAATCACGGAGGGACGCACGGCAACCGTTCTTGCAATACAGAGTCGCTGTTGTTGACCACCGGAGAGCGAGAGGCCGCTCTGGCCGAGCTTGTCCTTGGCCTCATTCCAGATCGCGGCCTTTGTTAGCGCCCACTCCACACGCTCATCCATTTCGGCCTTGCTGAGGTTCTCGTAAAGACGCACCCCGAAAGCGATGTTGTCGTAGATCGACATGGGAAAGGGAGTCGGCTTCTGAAAGACCATTCCGATACGAGCCCGCAGCAGGTTGAGATCTTGCTTGGGGTCGAGAATGTTCTGGCCATAGAAGTTAATAGCGCCTTCTGCCCGCTGCCCGGGATAGAGGCTATACATCCGATTCAGCGTGCGCAGCAGCGTTGATTTTCCGCAGCCCGAGGGTCCGATGAACGCCGTGACCCGGCGCTCAGGGATGTCCATGTTGATGCTCTTGAGGCCCTGGAATTTGCCGTAATAGAAGTTGAGATTGCGAACCTCAATGGCGTTGGGGAGGTTCATCTGCTCAGCCTGCGTCATAGGGAGTCCTCGGTTGGTTAGTTAGGCCTGAACTTTTTCTCGGAAGAACACACGGGCCGTGATGTTCAACGCAAGAACGGAGAAGGTGATTAGCAAGGCGCCACCCCATGCCAGCGACACCCAGTCTTCGTAGGGTGACATGGCGAACTGGAAGATCACCACGGGGAGATTGGCCATGGGCTGACCCATATCAAGAGAGAAGAACTGGTTGTTGAGCGCAGTAAACAGCAAGGGGGCGGTCTCACCAGAGACGCGGGCCACAGCGAGCAGCACGCCGGTCATCACGCCCGACTTGGCCGCGCGCAGCACCACGCTGAGCGACACCTTCCACTTGGGCGCGCCCAGAGCAGAGGCGGCCTCTCGAAGGGGGGTGGGCACGAGGTTGAGCATGTTCTCGGTGGTGCGCAAAACCACGGGAACCGCAATCAAGGATAAGGCCAGCGTTCCCGCCCATCCTGAAAAGTTCCCAACCGTTGCCACAGCAATGGCGTACACAAAGAGGCCCACGACGATCGATGGGGCCGACAGCATGATGTCCGTCACAAAGCGGGTGAGGTTGGCAAAGCGAGAGTGACCCCCGTATTCCGCGAGGTAGATGCCCGCCAGAATCCCCACCGGCGTGCTGATGGCCGTGCAGACGCCCACGAGCATGAGGCTGCCAACGATCGCATTCGAGAGGCCGCCGCCCGGCGTGCCCGGTGCAGGCGTGATCTGTGTAAAGAGATCTAGGTTGATGGCCGAAAAGCCCTTGATGAGAAGGACCGCGAGAATCCAGGTGAGGGCCAGAAGGCCCACGACCATGGCCGAGAGCGACAGGAAGAGACCGACCTGGTTGCTCATCACACGCCTGCGGTAGAGCGGCGATCGAGCCAGCTCTTGAACATTTAGTGGTTTGGTTGACATGGCGACTCTCGGTTAGGTCTTGGTGCCCTGTGACTGCTCCATCTTCATGAGAAGCAGTTTCGCTGCCGTCAGAACGATGAAGGTGATCACAAAGAGGATGAAGCCAAGGGCGAAAAGCGAGGAGAGGTGGAGTTCGCTGGAGGCCTCGGCAAACTCGTTGGCCAGGGTGGAAGCGATGGAGTTACCGGGAGCAAAGAGCGACCAGGAGAGTTTGTGTGCGTTTCCAATGACGAAGGTGACCGCCATGGTCTCACCCAAGGCACGGCCAAGCCCAAGCATGATCCCGCCGATCACCCCTGTTTTGGAGTAAGGAAGGACGACTTTCGTCACCACCTCCCAGGTTGTACAGCCCAGGCCGTAGGCTGACTCTTTCAGGATGGAGGGGACGATCTCAAACACATCACGCATCACGGAGGCGATGAAGGGCAAGACCATGATGGCCAGAATGAGGCCCGCAGTCAGCATGCCCAGGCCGATGTTTGCGCCCGAAAAGAGCACGCCAATCACAGGAATCTGTCCGAGCGTTGCGGCCAAGAAGGGCTGCGCGATGTCGGCGAAGATCGGAGCGAAGATGAAGAGACCAAACATGCCGTAGATGATCGAGGGCACGCCGGCGAGGAGTTCTACCGCGACGCCAAGGGGTCGGCGAAGCCAAGTGGGGCAGGTCTCGGTCAGAAAGAGTGCGATTCCGAAGGAGAGGGGCACTGCGATGAGCAGGGCGAGGATTGAGGTCACGAGAGTGCCGACAATGGCGATGGCCGCACCAAACTTGTCGTTCACCACATTCCACTCGACCGTCCAAAAAAAGGAGGGTCCGAAACTTGAAATAGCCGGCCATGCTTTCACGGCCAGT
>Ga0214923_10001042_pt1 | contig 40316 bp, 42 predicted proteins | sample LL1510_MetaG_FD_177993 | JGI IMG/M metagenome (GOLD analysis project Ga0214923, IMG submission 177993) | Freshwater microbial communities from Lake Lanier, Atlanta, Georgia, United States - LL-1510 | ecosystem: Environmental > Aquatic > Freshwater > Lake | place: USA: Georgia | collected... | reverse complement strand
TCGTCTGTTTTTGTATCTACATTTGCACGCAATCCTTCGTCTGCACTCACTCTGATATTAATACTGTCATTTCTTGACATATTTTTCTGATTTACATTATTATTCTGTAGTGAGTTAAAGCCTAATTGTCTAGTTCTTAATGTTTCTAAGCTATTTGAAAGATTTTCAGGAGAAGAGCTTAGTTGTGGGTACGTTTTTTGTATTTTCTTTATTTTCTCTAAAGATTTTTCTAAGTCATCTGCAATTTTCTTTCTATCGTCCGCACCCTTCACTTCATCACCAAGCTTTAACATTGTACTAACAGACATAAAAGAAGTTGTAGCTAAGCCTATTAATGGTAATAATGTCGATAATAATGTTAATAATGGAGTCAATGCAAGAATCATTGCACCAGCAGTGACCCCCGTTGCAATAGCCATAGCTTTTATTTCTTCATTATACTTCTTAATATTCTGATTTAAAGACAATATAAACTGACTAAACTCGTCTCTATTTTCGGCTAAGGAAGGCATAAGCACTTGCCCTATTGTTGTTGCAACACTTTCAGAGCCAGCTTTAAAAACCTCGAGTGTTGAAGAGGCATTCTGAATTTTTGTTGTTAGTAATTCTTCGTATGTTCTACCTAGCTCATCTAAACTTTTCATCAATACTTTATTTGATTCTACCATAGTAAATTCACCCTCTCTTAATCTTTGGTAAGCTGCTAAAATACCCTTAATATAACCAGTTTGTCTCAATTCAGAACCGAAAATAGATTCAAGAACGTTTGTTTTTTGAACTTCCGACATTGTGGATGTTTCCTTTTCTAAGGCTTTAAATGCTCCAAAAAGTCCATTTTTCTTTACTAAATCTGGTCTTTTTTTGGATATTTCTTCCAAACTTTGCGCAGTTGCAGAACCTGCAACCTCTGGCCTTACGCCAGCGCTTAAACCAAGAGTAACCATATAAGCTTGTTGCTCCATAGAAATGTCTTTACGAGGTTGTATCCTTCCGCTCATTGCATTTAAGATGTCCGATGCGTTAACATTACCAAAGACTTTCTCATTTTCAAAAAGGAATGCAAGGAATTTTTTCATTCTATCACCACTATATCCCGATTTAGTCTGTAGAGAAGCTAATTGACGAGTTGATATAATTGGATTTTCAGTATCGAATACATTTTGCACAAAATATGATTGTTCGAATGCATTCGAAGCTTCTTTTATTGAACCCGTGAATTTCCGCACCTCACCAAATACTTTTGCCGCTTCAACACGACTTAATCCAAATTTAAACGATAATCTGTCAACTTCTTTTATATAGTCTTTTAAATCATCTTTGGAACCGTGTATAGCTTTCTGTATTACGAATATCGCATCTTCATATTGGCCTACATTATTTAATGCGTTTTCTGCAAAATTTTTACCAGCGTATAAAGCTCCATATCCATATATTTGATTTGTTGTAATACCTCTATTTTGATATTGTGCCCTAGGTTGTTTTGGTGGAGTTGGCGCTCTGTCTTCAAATATATTTCCAAAAGCGGATTTAAAACGCATTTTGTCTATTGATGCAGACATTTTATTCAGATCTCTTTCTATCGATGTTGCGTTTCTATTAATAATAGATGCAGTGGATGTAGTTTCCTTTCCAAGCTCATTCATTGAATGATTTAGTTTATTTACATTCGTAACGGATTTAATTGTATTTATACCTTCTAATATCTTAAAAACTTTGTCGATATTTTTAAATGAATTGGTAATTTTTTGTAAATCTTGAAGTTCTTTATTTAATTTGCGTATCTGAGGTATACTTTTTGAAAAATAATCTAATACCTCAAGTTTAACCTGAGCGGTGCTTGTAGCCATATTCTCTATTTAGTTATTTTTGCATTTTGCTCTTCCATAAGAATATTGTTAATTCGAAGAGTTTCAGTTAATGCGTATATGTATAAATCCATTTCTTCTATGTCAAGTGAGTTAATTTCATCCTTAGACATTTTAAGATGATTAATCCCAATATCGTAATAAAAGAATAAAAATAATTCCGAATGCCCTTTATATTTATAAGATTGTGGGTTCAGAAATTGATATTCTAGGATTTTTGCATTCAATCCATTACAGGATATGAATCCATTTTTGTATTCTCTTCTTGTCTTTTCCTGTCTATTTCCATTGTTAATAGTTTTGCTAGACTCATCTGTTCCAATTCTACTGAACGAATAATTTGCGATTGCATAAAAAAAAATTCTCTAAATATTACTAGAATCTTTATTATATCATAGATATTTTCCTCCCTTAGGAAATGATTTTTATCGCCATCGTAAAGGGGGAAATTGGTTTCAGGTATAATAAGAAAATGCAATATCTTATTTTGAAACCACTCATCATCTCTATAAGCGCCAGATTCGATATATTCTTTACTATAGGATACAGTTCCATCGCTTCTTTTCGATGTCATTTTAGATGTCAAATGACTCGAATATTCCATTATATCAGAAATTTTCGGCTTTAAAATCTTTACCTTTGTGACGCCTTGATTTGTATCACTAAATGGGTAATGTTTTGATATAGGTTCTTTACAGGTATATATTCCAGTAATAATGTCAAAATCTGGATCTTGTTCTAGCATAAATAACTTTTTACGTTAAGAACTAATTTAACATAATATTTTAAATTTCAAGTATTATTTTTAATATGATTATTTATAAAACTTAATATTTTACGAAACACTCTGTGTAACTTGTTGACTTGTCGCAATGTATTGTCTGTCGATGGTTGTTGCAACGTATTGTCTGTCGATGGTAAATGTATACCAGGCAAACAGAAAAATACTGTATTAGACTTAATTTTGTAATTATCGCTCATATGGCAATTGATGAATTCTTTTAAGAAGGAAACGTGCATTTAACAATGTCAATCAGAAATAACCATAGAATGGAAACTGCTACGTATATAGGACCTAATATAAAGTTTGACCTTTGATGATTTTTAGAGTCGGTCTTTAAATGCGATATGGTTCATTTGTTTAACCGACTCTACATATTTTGTATGTCAATTCTTTAAAAGAATTTGTCAAGAAAAATAAAACGTTAAATATTAACACATAATAACACTTGACATTATAAATCTACAATATTAATCATAATTATATCGTTAATAAAAATATGCCTTGTATTGTAATCGATTTTTTTATCAAAATAGTCTTTTTTGCTTTTTTAATCATACTTTTCACTATGACGTATAAAATCAAATATTTTAAATTTCGAAAATTGTATTCAATAATATTTGTCATATGTATATACATATTTTCTGCTATAGCCTTGGCGTGGTTTCCAGAATTTGCAATGTTAAAACTTAGTAATTATTGCTTTGAAATACTCAAAGGATAAAAATTCATTTGTATCATTTGCAAGAAAGCAATACTTTCGGACTTAAAATGACCTTGAATAACTGGCATTGAAACAATTCCTATTTTATAATCAAAACAAAACATTCGCCTTTGTCATTTGGCTTGTATAAATTATACAATTTCTTCATAGTCTCTCGTGATGAAGTGACCATTGGATGTCCATTAGCATTTATAGTTTCTGACAAGCCAACTAAAATACAACCTTCACTATCTGTAGCATAGTTGCCATTATGTATAAGAACCCCTTCTCGTGGAGATGTACCCAAAAGTAGAAAGACGTAATCTATTCCACATTGTTTTGCAAAACTCTTAGACCTCTCTGTTCCACTTTGTTTCACGCAGATATAACGTCCCTTTGGTATACAAGAAGAAGCACGAGCGTTATTAAGCCAAGGCCTTTCAAGAGCATAGCAAATAATTTTACCGTTTTCATCTGTAATATTTGATATAATACAATTGAAATCACCTACATTTGTATATGTTTTATATCTATCTAGAGTTAATATTGGTAAATTAGGACTATTTGTATCGTTTTTCTTGTTATTTCCAGTTGTTAAGGATTCCTTGACAACTGGAACTGGTGACGATTTGTCACCAGTTAAAATTTCAGAATTATTTAGACTTTTTTTTTTAAATTCTGCATTCTGGAATTACTTTGAAATGTTCTTACGCCAAACCAATAACCAAGAGCGCAATCAAAAGCACAATGACTACCAATTGCAAGCTCAAGAAGCATATCCATTAAGTCTTTTGATGTGTTTGGAACTTTTACAATCAAATATCCTATCACTAAATATTGTAAGAAAGTTGCTAAACCTAAAAGATATGTTATAATAGGACGTGCAGTAGAGACGATAAAGGCACTAAGGCGCATTAATCGATATTGACTATCCATTCCATAAGGACAAGAAGTTTTAGTTGCAAAATCTTGATATGATTGATTTGTTTTTTCACTTTCAATCTCAACATTCGATTGTGCAGTTAGTTGTTGATTGATCGCTATCTGCAATTGATCGTTTGATATCTTAGACTGTGATTCAATTTCAAGTTTACGTATTTCCATATCGTGTTTATGTGATTGATTCTTCTCAAGCAATCCCTGCCCTATACCTAATAATGTACCACCTAAACCAGATACTAGTGGAGCTATACCAAACATATTTATAAGAATAATTGATTAATAATCATTAACATATAAAAATATAAATCAAGTATTTTATTTCTAAAGTTGGTAATTATATACTTAATATATAAAAACCTTGAATTTTATTTTTAACCTTTAATTCTTCATTAAAGTGTTTTTATAATACAAATGGGCATAGAAACAATTCGCATAGAAGATAATGGAATTTTTAAAGCTCAGACAATAAAACCACATCCTAATCTTAACATCATAGTTGGTAAAAACGGTTCTGGAAAGACTACATTCCTTCGCAATCTTGTTGAAAAATATAGCGGGAAATATACGATACGCTCACTTCTAGCTTCCGTTCAGCATTTTAAATCTTTTATAGAAATCGAGAGATACGAAAACACAGCATCTATTAAGCCTACAATTTCAAGGCAGTTTCTCGAAGAGTATACTACGATTACTCGTTTAATTGATGATGCAAAGTTTGCTAAAGAGTGTAATGAATTTTTTGATTCTTTAGCAATACCAACAAAATTACACATATCCAGTACAGAGGCAGGCTGGCTACTATTTCGCAACCCGCGGCATAAGTCTAAAAAGGCAATTTCCTTAGAAAGAATCTCACCAGGGGAAAGAACAGCTTTCGTTCTTTGGCTTCTAATTAAAAATGCAAAGAATTACGATATTCTTGTTCTTGATGAATTTGACGCGCACCTTAGCTTTATGTCATCCGTTACGATTGGCGGCGAAGAGCTTTCCGTTCATACCCTGATGTATAAATATATTGTACAACATTTTGTAAACAACAACGTTCAAGTTTTTATTTCAACAAATAGAACCGTCCCCGATCTTTCAAGGTACGGAAAGAGCCCAGTTTTTGAGTATAAAAAATTCGTAATTCGAAATGGTATTTTCGAAGAAATTATATAAAAACTTTAATATCGGAATAAGTGGAGGGGTTTATACAGTAGAAGAGAGATATACAATGACCTGGAGACACTGGAGTTTTATACCAAACAAGTGATGACCTCGGCTACCCTAATATACTAAATAAATTTAGTATAGCCTCATAGGCAAAACCTAAGTCTTCAGTTGGTCAAAGCCATCACAATGTGATTTAAAATATATAAATATAATTGTCAACTCCTAAAGTTTCCCTTGATTTTTATACTTTTATATAAAAAGTATATCGCCTAGATGTAATCTCATACAAAAGATATGGTACAAATGAATTTACAAGATAAAACATCCGAGCAAATACCGCCACCACTTTTACCAGAGTCAAAGATCTCATATATTCCGAGAGTTTTAGATCCTATATTGATATTAGGTATATTGATATTATTGATGTCAATATCGACGATTTTACGCCTTATAATTCTTAAATTTGTGTAATTAATATTATAAGGTATGGACGATATCAAGGCTTTTGCGTGTGCAAATTATATTTTGGATAGTCTGCAAAATAGAGGGATTGATGATTTGACAAATTTAAAATTAGAAAAATTATTGTATTTTGCGTACGGGATACATATCTCCCTGTATAATGAACCACTTTTTGATGAAAAAATAGAAGCTTGGAGGCTCGGGCCCGTTGTACCATCTGTGTATCGTGTATTTAGAGACTTTGGACCAAACCCAATAGGTAAACAATCTCGCGCAAGAAAAGTAGAAGACTTTACAGGGGTTGTTACAACGCCAGATTTAATAACCAGTCTTGACAATCCGGAGAATGCCGAAAAGTCACTTGTGATTACTTGTGTTGCGTACTGCAATCAGAAAGCTTGGAAGTTGGTTGATATTACACATAGAGAACAAACGTCCGCATGGGGAAAGGTTTATGATAAAAATATACCAAACAAAACTTTAAATGACGAAGATATTGTAAAAGAATTTGAGCCATATATTAAGACAATACGCCAGAATCTATGTGATTAATAAATTTCATAATTTTTATTTTTATTCACATTTCCAATAAAACATTAAATGTCTTTTCGGCAATGTGAGCAATATTTTCAAGATAGGAGCGTTGCACAACTTTCTGACTACAGAATTCCTTTTTTACAGCTTCAGATGCTTTTGAAATATCTTCTGCAATATAAAATATCCATATTGTGTTATTTTCAACTTTATAAGGATAAATTGTAGCGGAGTTAATATCGGTAACTGAACTTGAATACATTTCATAAATTGACTTAAGATCAAAATCAAAAGCCATTTGCTTTGGTATTACAGATATTTCTTTGTGTTTTAATGCTTTAAAATAATCTAAAGTTTTTTTATCTAAATTTTGAAATTTTTGTGCCAATGGTGGAATCTTAATACCACGTTGCATCATACCTTGTGATATCTGATCTTGATCTCTTATAATATCTGTACAATCCATTTTTTTTGATATTTTTAAAATCCCATCAGAGACTGTATATCTTCCCTCCTTTAGAGAATATGCTATTAATTTATTTTCCGATAAATCCATAATAAGCCATCCAACAAAATAACCCTTACCGCAACTTATAGCTATATCGCATATTTCCTCACTTATTTGTCTATGAGAATACCAAAAATCCACATTATACATTAAGGAAATATAATTATGTTTATAAACCTTTAATTCCTTCTCGTATCCTTTTATTTTCATTGAAAAATAATAAAAACCACCCAAAATTATAGCAACGAATATAACAAAGTGTATGTATTTTTTTTTCAGAAAAACTTGCAAATATTTGATACTATCTAACACAGTTTTAATTTGAGATAATATTGCAATGATGGACATATTTTATAAATATAAAGTTCTTATACCTAAATAAGTACCATTTTCGTGAGTATATTTAAAATACATTGGTTTTTTTTCCAGAATTGTATCGATATTAAAATCACTTATTTGTACAATATGTACATTACATTTTGCAAGAAGAAGCTCTATTTTTTTTGACGGTAAAGACATTATAATAGGCAAATAATCAATTTCGCCACTGCATAATAATGACTCAGCATCAAGTACATTGTTGCTAATGATATTAAGTTTTTCAGATAAGGCGTCTGCAATGTTATTCATTGTGATATTGACGCCTGAATTATTATCTATGACAGTTCTTAATTTTAAGATAAAATGTAAATTATCTGAATTGACTTTATTATGTGCAACAATTACCAATGCTTCATTATCTTCCAAAAACTTTCCCGAATAGTCCTTTTCATTTTGCATTACATCTTGTTGAACAATGACATTTGTAACAAGATTATTTTTAAGTAATTTTATATTTTCTATAGAGCCACTTGTTGGTATCACTTTACAGTTAACGTTATTATCATTACGATATTTTTCGCATATTTCACTAGCTTTTTTAATGTAAGCACCATCTAATCTACCACTAGCGATTGTTATTGTCTTTGCTTCCGCAGTAGGGAAGAAAATAAAAAATATTCCAGCAATAAATAAGGATATAAAAAGAAAGAATTCAAAATAAGTCCATATTTTTTTTGGAATTTTGTTCTTAAATTCACTTGTAGAAAAATTGAATTTCATATATTAATTACAGTTATAATGTTCCTTTAATTCATTAATGGATTCAAAAAGATCAGTGGAATCTGATGTCTTATTATTTCTATTTCTTAGAAGCTTTTCTGTTTGAATTGATAATAACTGGTTTATCTCTTCTTGTGCATCATAAACTCTAATATCGCCTTTTTCTTTATTGGCTATAATATGTAGCAAAGAACATGTTATAATACGATTATCTTCAATTGAATTTTGCATTTCGTCTATGCCTAATGAATTTTTAATATATGCTTTTGTACCCATTAACAAAATAGCCATTACGGCAACGCCTACGGATGTTAGTATCAGTTTATCAAGACCAATAATAGAAGAAAATTTATCAACAAAATAAGACATCTTCGAATTTTAAATAAAAACATTTAATGTGTAAATTCTCTTTTAATAAAGTCAAGTTATATAATTTCCAAAGAATGGTAATTGTATACAATCTTGACCTAAATAATTAAACGGATTAGTACACTTTAAGGTTATTAATATATCAAGGCAGGAATTCTTGCATTGAATTTTTCACATTATTTTCAATTTCCTTAAATTCTTTTTTCATAAAATTCAACTTATTAATCTTCTCTAAAAATCCCTTCATTTGCTTTTTATCAAGTAGCGGTATTTTGATATTGCAGAGTTGTTCATAAGTTAAATTTGCTCGTACAGCTCCATATTTTGTATCATATTTGCCAATAATACCTAGATAATAAGGTGATTTTAAAATGTGCAGTATATATTCGGATGTTAAAATATCTTGAAACTCTTTTTTAACCCTAAATACAACATAAATGCCACTTACATAACCACCACTTAAATCCTCAGGAACTAAACCTAGAGAGCCAACATTAACACGATGCGGATTATAGCATAAATCACCAGTTTGTACTTGTTTATACTTTTGATTAATTTCTTCACCTTTTAAAGTTTCATTATCAAAAATACCAATACTATTACTTACACCCAAAATTCTAAAATCTTCTGTTGGAAATTGCGAAGGCTCTGTTTTTATATTAACCTCTTCAATATAATCACCTAGCCTTACGATATCACCTTTTAATTTGCTAAAAATATCAAAATAATCATAAATCCAAAGACTATAACTATTTTTGATAATTTCATTTGATGGTACTATTGCGGACTCTATTTCTTGAACGGTTTTCTTGTTATTGAAAGCATCAAGAGTTGCTGGTAAATCATTTTCTTTGATTGCTTTTTTGCGAGAGCCTAATTCGTGACCAACGGTATTTACTGCAAAGAAGAATGTATTTGAAGGCTTTCTATTTTTCTCAAAATATATTATGCTTGTTTTGGTTGGAGTGTATGGCTCAAATAGCTTCCTAGGTAGTGATACAATTGAAACATTTGACGAATTGTTAAAGATATACTCTCTAACTTTACCAACGTCTCCACCATCTGAAACAAAATTTTCCTTCAAAAGCAAACAGCCCTTGCCACCTTGTTTCAAGCTTTCAAAACAATGCAGGGCACAAATAGCATCACCGCTTTCCGATTGAATCGGATATAAATGACCATACCTTGTTTTTTGTGAATATGGTGGGTTTGTAATGACAATATCATATTTTTCTTTCACATAATCACCAAGAGTATCTTGCTTCTTAATATTACTATGTCCATCGCCAAATAAAATCATATTCATTTTAGCAATCCTTGCATTTACAGTAATTTCAGAGCCATAAATTGTCTTTTTTCTTAAAATGTTTTGCATTTCCTCATTAAACGAAGTTCTTATTTTAAGGTATCTAAAAGCTTCAATTAAAAATCCGCCAGTACCGCAAAAAGGGTCGTAAATTGTTTCGCCAATTTTTGGATTTACCATACTTATCATAGTTCTTACAATATTTCTCGGCGTAAAATATTCACCTAAATCCTTAATTTTAATACCTTGATAAGCGTTTTTTAAGAAATATTCAAACGCATCGCCATTTACATCACTATCAGAAGCAGTAAGGTTAAGTTTTGAAAGTTCGCAAACAATTTCTTCAAAAATATCTGGTGAATTGATGGGAAATGCTTCGCTAAAAATATCGCCATATTTTTCATTAATTCTAACCCATACAACGTCTTTAACATATCTATAAAGCTCATTCCCTTTCTTTTGGGAAAATGAACTCCAACGAAGATATTCATCTAATGAATTCTCTTCACCCCCCCACAACTTTAGAGCAGAAATTTCATCAAGAATTTTTAAGAATAGAATGTCGGAAAAAGCACCAAACCTATCAAGCCCAGCTTGCAAACCGTCTTCCCTTAATAAATTAGCAGCACTTTTGAATACCTTAATAAGCTCATCTCTTGAATGTTGAATGAAATTTACTGCCGATAATATTTCAGAGCCCTCATTAACAAACCTTAAAGCGGTATGGTGATTTACAAACTGTCTAACGTCTTCACCGTCTATTTTAAGATTGCGTCCGTTATATAAATATTGTGTTTCAATATAACTTCCATTGTAAGCAAAAATAAGTGGTGCATTAAGGGGTTTTGCATAACGCTCTAAAGCTTGTGTCATTGCAGACTGTATGCTTTCATTTGGTTTTTTTGCTTCAATTATTATCATTGGCTCATTACTGCCTTCTCTGTATAATACAAAATCAGGTATTTTCCCACCAAGTAGTTCTTTTTGTTTGGTAAGCTTTACTCTTTGCTGAAAAACATTACATTTTGGGTCTTTTTCGTCAACATTCCAACCAAGATTATTAAGTTGAACTAAAATATCATGCGTCACAGACGCCTCTAATCTTTTTGTATACATACTATCTAACAGAATTAATTAACAAGGTTTCAAAGATGCTTTCATTCTCTCTTTGGTTGTATCTAAAGCAGAACTCGTTTATATAACAATTAAGGTATTTTTTAGATACTTTATGAAATTGACCGATTATACCACGCTTCAACAATGCCCAAAATGATTCAATCGTATTAGAATGAATATTGTAATCACTTCCTTTTCTTGAATATTCATAAGAGTGGTTAATTGTCTCATGTTTTATAAAGTTCATCATTTTAGAATAAGCTCTGTATTCATCTGTAATCAAAATTGATTTGTCTGTATTAACATTCTTACGAACCAATTCTAATAACCCACTAAAATTAAGTTTATCTTTATCAACATTTTCAGCTCTTACTTCGCCATTTCTTTCAACTATACCAACAACTGCTTCTTTATTTGTTGCTCTGCCACGTGGACTACCTTTGTCGTTATCGTCTTTATCATTTTTAACTTCTTTTCTTGGTTTACCGCCAACATAACACTCATCCATTTCTACGATACCTTGTAACAAGTTAGCTTGATTTGTAGCCATAGCCTTTCTTATTCTATGTGTCATTGACCAAACCGTAGCTCTACGCATTCCTAAGTCTCTTGCGATTTGATAGGCAGAAAGTCCCTTTTTAGCATTCATCATTAAAGACATTACTAAGAACCATTTTTGCAACTCAATGTGTGTATGATGAAAAATAGTGCCTACCGTTACACTGAAAGATTTTCTGCAATCATTGCAGTGGTGGCGCAACTCTTTCTCGTTTGGATAATTATTTTTACTTCCACAATATACACATTTCACTTTATCACCCCATCTAACTTGCTCAAGATGTTTTATGCAAACTTCTTGGCTAGAAAACTTGCTTATTAATTGTAAGATATTCATACATTTCTCATTAACTTAAGAATAGTATAATATGGTCTTTTTTAAATGTCAACCTTAAAGTGTACTAATCCGTTTCTTTTTTGTTCGTATATGAGGGGATAATTGCCAAACCACAGGACACTGTCTCAAAAGTATTGATATCCGAGCATTTTCAATATTTTTTAGGCAGTGCCATAATATCTGTGTTAACAATTATGAGATTACCTCTTTCATATTTAACCAATGGTTGCGCTATATTTCCAAAATTATTTTCAATAAGAAATATTAAGACTTCTTCTGGCGTATCATCTCTCATAGAATCTTTATTAAACTCAACATCAAGCGTAATTAATGTTGTAATTTTTGAAAACATTGAGCAAAAAACTCCCTTTGTTAATTTTGATTTATATTTAAAATTAAAGATTTTCTTTATATACCTTATAATCCACATTTTATCTACTGCGGAGAACATCGCTGGAACTAAAGCGTAAGGCTGGCCTAATTGTGCAATTGAATCATTCCATCCTTTTTGTAAATTCTGTTCTGTCGGCTTAACTTTTAATGTCTGTATATCAATATTACCTGTCCATTTTGTATCGCCGTGAGATGGGTTTGCTAATCTTTCAATTAATGGCGTCATAATTACTCCCGAATGTGCAGTTGCTTCAAAAAAATATATCTCACCAGCATTTACAATTCTATTTTTTAAATTATCAGCGTAAAGTTTACCATCGAATTCTTTAGGACATCTGCGAGCTGTCCCCATATGTTCATATCGAGATTTACTTGCAAATTTTGTGATTAAGCGAAAGAAGAATATCAAAAAATTCCCCCTTCCTTGCCACGTTGTATCAAAATATAATTCAAAAATATCTGGTAAATGATTAATGTCGATATCTAACAATGATTTACCTTGATCTATCGTTAAAGCTTTCTTCTTCATATCTAAATTTTAGTTCGTATAATATTATATATTGTATATAATATAGAATGCAAGTATTTTTGTATATTAATATATTAATATTTCTTATATATATTGTATCAAGTATAAATATAATACTATATAATTCTAATCTACAACCGTACTAACAATCTGTATTAATGGGTCGTAATCTATAACCATTGTATAATAATCGTCAATACCAAAGGTAATATATTGCTCATGATTTTCTGCATTTTGATTATCAATATCGAGATTTAACATTCTTAATGGTGTAAACTTAATATTCTCAATTTGAGATAAAGGTGTCTCATCAATACGCAATTCCCATATATCTAAAAATACTCTAGCATAGGACCTATGGCTTTCTATTTTTGCACCTAAAGTCCGTGTATATGATATTGGTATATTTGTTAAGCTAATATTTGTTGATTTGATATTATACGTAAAAGATGTTTGATAATTTGCCTTATTACGTAAAATATCCTGTATAGTTGTAATTGTATCTTTCACTCTAAATGTCCCATATTGTAAATATACGTTATCTTTATTATCTTGAACTTTTTTTCTTAATTCGTCTTTTTTTTGCAATCTTAATCTTGATAATAAGATTGTATCCATTTGACTTTTCAACAAAGTTGATGATTCAATAACATTATATAACATTGAATCTTGTTCTTTATTTATTGTATAAGATACTTCATTAACGATAAATGTTATATCACTTATATTGTATATATCAATAGCATTAGACCATTTTATATCCTTAATAGCCGTATCAATATTATCTTTATATTTCCATTGTGATAACATATTATCAAAGTAAATAAAGTCCTTAATAACGTATATATTCGGAGATATATCTGTATAATCCTCTATTAAAGTATCGTACTGCTCTGAAGAGAGGTAGTCAACAAAGATATCTTGTGTAATAAATGGATCGTTTTTATTAAAGAATTTTTTAACGGTATTGGATTTTAATCCTAAAACTTTTGCATTATATTCTGTAATGGAAATTTCAATTAAATCATATCCAGTTATACCGTATTTTATTTGCCTTTCTTCTAATGTCATTGTTCTATATGGGAACATAGATTCATTCAAGCATGGCATCGTTATATCAAGTTTACCATCTTTAAAATAACATAGACATGTAATTGTATTTTCAAACATAGATTAAATATAAGTTATAGCCATTTGTGAAGAACCAGTCTTTAATCTTTTTACACTTGGATTTATATTATTGTTTGTAAAAGATGTACCAGTAATATTTAATAATGTATCATTAGTCCAATCCACCCCAGGTGTTAAACAGGTATAATTAAAGAAACTTGAATTATAGTTAAATTGTAAGTTCTGCACTGCTGGTGTAGAGTATAAATCTGTTGTAAATAAAAAATCCATAATATCAATTGTTGTCGCTGATGAAACATTTAAAGAGGCAATATTATTTGCAAATGTAGCTCTATCTGTAGCATTTGCATATGATGGCGTTACTGAAGCCCATGCAGAACCATTCCATCCAAGCCAAGTTGTGCGACCATCAATAGAAATTAATCTTCTAATGACAGTATTAGTTGGCGCTAAATATGTATCCGTGATACTTGTAAGGGATAAAGCTGATAATGCAATTTGAGAACTGTTGGTTGTCGTGATACTATATGCTGTATTTATCGGATACGTAGGCACTAAACCTGCTTCATAAAATTTAATTTCACCAGGATAACAGTTGTCAACATTACCATACCCACCTAGTGGGATTGCAACAGCCCAAGATGTATAAGGCGTCGCATTTGAGTGTTGAAATATTTTTGCCGTTCCACCAGCCCAACCTGTAATGCTAGTATTTGTTCCAATTGTTACCCAGTTTGCACCACCATCATTAGAAGCTATTAGATTAAGTTTTGTTGGAGCATATGTTGTTGAAGCAAAATAGCTTGTAGCTGGCGCCCAACTAAATTTGTTAATAACTTTTGCAGATGGAAATGTATACCCAATAAATCTGTACGCATCTCCAGAGATCCAAATTGATGCTTCATCTGCTCCATTAAAAACTTTATACCTATTTCCATCATTAACCCAGTTTCCAGAAGAAATAACAGTACCAGATGGAGCTGTATTGCTTGTCATAACTGGAACAAGGCTTGTACTTGTATATGCAGTAGGCCCATAACCAAGAGTTGATTTTAATGTAAATTGCGTTCCATCATTATCTGTGCCATTTGTGGCATCTTGTTCGGTATATTGATTTCTTGTATTATAATTAATTGAAGCATTAAGTAATCCAACACTTACACAATCATAAACTTGTATTACAGAATTTGCGTTTGATAATGGTATAAGTCCATTTTGTGATATTACGCCAGGTGTGACGAGTTTTTTTGCAGTTGAAACACTTGCAAGATTACTCCATGTTGAAGAAGTAGTGCTATACTGTTGTAATGTTGAGTCTGTAGAGTTCCAAATTATAAATTGATCTGGCACATTAGTTAATGCATTTCTTTGTGTTGTAGTATATGTTTTAACTGGTAAATTAAGAGCATAATTTGTACCGTCTGTTTCAATAACTTTAAATTTATTACCTGATTGCGTTAATCCAGCTATTTGTGTCAAATCTGTATCAAGTGATTGTTTATTATCGAGGGCTGTCTGTAAACCTGTAATATCTGCAATACCCGCATCTACTCCATTCGTTACCAATCCTTTTGCATCATAAGTAATTTTAGTCTTCGTTGCCCCTGTAATTGATGTATTTTTAGCAACAGTATTTCCAAGCGCTGTATCAATGCCATCTAAATGAGCTTTTACACTAGCAGTCGATGTACCAGTGTAGTTCGTAGCATTGCGAGAGGCGCTGAAATAGTTTGCACTATTTACCAATATAAATCCCGATGGCGGAGGTACGTCTCCACTTGAAGCAAGCTGACTACCTCCCCATAATAAACAAAAACAGTTTGCACCCGCCCCCGTAAAATCAATTTTACTATATGTTGAATAATCGTTTTGAAGAGTTGATATACCAGCTAAATATACAATTCCATATGTTGCACTACAGGTTAAGCCATTATTACTTCCATTTTTCAATAACTGAATTTGACCCTGTAACAATAATATTGGTTGACCTAAAAGAGGATTTGAGCCACCAGAAATCTGAGGACATAGCATAGTACCTTTATGTTGAGCTACGAATACTCCATTCGTCTGAGTTAAAACGCCCATAGAACCCATTCCAAGTGTTCTAACCATACTATTACCTGTAAGGTTTACAACAAGACTGTCTACGTTGCTTAATGGAGAGAATTCCACATAACCAATTGGTGAAGCACTGCCAGAACCACCAGTTTTTAGATAAGCACCAACCATTATTGCCTCAAAGTATATAGTTCCCTTTGAGCCATCGTAAACTACGCCAGAAAATGTAGCTTTGCCAGAAGGTGATAGGAAGTAGATTGATGTATTGCCATCTACAAGTGTAATATTTCCAGTATGTTCTGATTTTAAATCAAAATATAGCATAATAGAAGTATTTGTAGCGGAAAATGTAATGTTTGCAGTTGTGCTACCATTAACATAAATTGTTCTTGAACTAATAGGAGTTCCGCTTGGATTTAAAGCTTTATTTACAGTTTTCCAAGGTTGGGATTTTGTACCATTTCCTGTTGTATCATTACCAAGAACTGGGTCAACGTATATAGCGCTATAATTAGATGTAGAATTTAATGCATCATATAAAGCCTTTTGACTTGCTACAAGTGCTGAAGATATACCTGCCCAACTATCGGTGATAGAAATTTTGTCAATTTTTGTATCAGTATATTTCTTGTTTGCTAATTGATAATCCGTAGTTGGTAATGATGATGGACTTTCTGGGAATACGCCAAAAGTCTTCGTTCCGTTAATTGTCTCATTACCAGTTTTATGAACTACATTACTATCATCAGCTTTAAGGTCTAAAGTATCTTTTGCAAGTTTTTCTGTAATATAGTGATTATCATCTGGTGTTACTTGAAATGTAGTACGTTTATTAGAAACATTTTCTTTTAAAGCTAAATTTGTAGTAACATTATTTATAATATCAACTTGACTTGATGTCAAATGTTGCCTGTCACCAGATGTACCACCTTGAATACCTGGTAAATCATTATGTTCTATTACCAATGGTATATGAAAATGGGAATAATGTAATGTACCGCTATGATACAATTTAATTGTTGTGTTTAATGTCCTGGTTGTTTTTCCATATATTTTTATAAGTAATTTATCTGTTTGATTTACGGTAAATGCACTTTTTACAGTTTCAATTGTTACTAATGCATATGTTGTAGAGTTTATATCGACACTTTCAGCTGAAAATAATAATGTCTCAGTTCCTCCACTAGATCGTGTATATACTTCTACAATAAAGTTTGATACATTTGCCGTACTTGATACACTACCCCATAAATTAAAATTCCATATACCAGCTTCAATTGAAGTCTTTCCAATAGCTAAATCTGATATATAAGTATCGATTAAAGATTGATTATTATTCACAATAACACTTTCTTCTACCTCACCTATAGTATCTGGAGTTTTTTGCATTATATCATAATCATTAATACCAGAAGCGGTATTTGTAAGATAATAAGTTATTCCGCTACTAGCTCCAACAGGCAATTGATTCATAGCTTGTATAATCATATCATTTACTTTTGATGCAGACCATATGTCATCCGTAGCCAATCCATTATCATTAAATTTTTTACTACTGCCATATGCCGTGCCATCTTCATTCATAATTGCTATATTTCCATCTATAGCATTTGAATCTCTCATTTGTCTTGCATCAATTTGTTGTTGAACTGGTTGTGTTAAATCACTGATATAACTAAATTGATATACCCCTACAGTTCCATCACCTATTTTATTCGGTGAAATACCAGCATTTAAAGCAATTTTACTATCATTAATAGACTCATCTATTATATCTGCTTTAATTTGATTGTTGACATCATCGTATGTAAGATTTATAGTATCAGTATCCGTTAGGATATTTCCAACTGCATCTTGTGATGCCTCGTTAAAATCCGATATTGTAGTAGAAAGTTGTGTTCCTTGGTGATTGGAACGTTGTGTAGCATAATCTTTAGCATCCTTTTCAGCTTTTGCAATTGACCCAGTTGTAGTATCGTCACCTTCTACAATATCTAATCGAGAATTAATAGCATTCATTCTAGTGTCTATTTCGCCTATTGAGTATACGGATAAATTCGAACGTGCAATTTCATTATTAGGTATATCTAACAAGTTTAATGATTTTTCCATTTTTCCACTGTTTAGATTACTTAAACTGCGATTTATTTTATCACCACCAATACGTAGTTTATCACCTTTATTATCATCTTCCGTAATTCCAAGATCGATAGGGTATATAGTCGTCATATATAATTATTGAGTTTTATCAAATGTTATTATTGTGCTATCAAACGTAATAGATGTACTGCTAAAATCGTACAATAGCTCAGATGGGTCTGTGTCCAAAACATTCTGCAATTGATTTTGTATTGTAGAGCTGAATTGAGATTCCAATTGATTTTGCATATTCTAAACAACAACTCTTAGATAGATATTTGTCAATACATTTAAAGGGTTACCATCGCCAGATTGTAATGTAAATCGAAAAAATGATCGTGGTTTTATTTGCGCAAAAATATTACCAGCAGTTACATTCGATATTGTAAAAGGCGTACTTGTACCAGGCTTTGTATAAGGCGCTCTAGCATAAGTCCCATTTGGTAGATTATTATAATCATTCATATATATACCAATTTCGCCATTTTCAAAATGTGATAAATTAATTAGAGAGTCATCGCTATCATAATGATCGAAAATAGAGATTTCAACCTTTCTATCTGTCATTTCTGAAATTGGAGTTTTGTAATATGTGTTATTAATAGATACAACAATTGTACCTGTAGCGGTGATATTATGTATACCGTTTCCTAATGTATTTGGAATTGTAGTGCGTAATATTGTTGTACTTACTGCTTCAAACTGTTGATTTACATTTATATATGATTGATTACATCCTGTAATTTGAACTGGAACTTTACCGCATATCTTATGTTTCTCTGTTGTAGTGACAATATCTAGAGTAAGATTATTTCCATCTCCGTATACTAAAATAGCATCTATCGTAAGATTTCTGTTTGTAAATGTCGTTATAAATGTCTCCATTGTGTATATATAAAAATACTCCTTATAGACATTTATAATATATTTAAAAGTCAAGTTATAATCAAATTGACTTTTTTGTGTATAAAGTATAAATATTAAATGTCAAGTATTTCTTGACATTAGATTTAACACTGTTAAACTGTTAAACAGTTAAACTGTTATCTATGAATAGATACAACACAAAACTATTATGTCATAATAGTTTTATTGCATTTGCCTCCTGTATCAATCAAGAGCTTAATCCTGAAAGAGATTTATATAGACAAAAATGGGCATTGGTAGGATGTGATTTCGTTGAAGAGATAATCAAATCAGATGATATTACTGGTGGCATTATTAATATGCCATCCAGGCTTGGTAAAACAACATTATTTACGATTCTTTTTGCGTGTTGGTATATTGGAAAATATCCATCAAGAAAAATCTTAGTCATTACATCATCCGCTGGAACTAGAGACTCGATTTCAAACTCAATACAGGATGTTCTATTTTCAAAAACATATAAATACCTCTTTCCAAATATTGTATTTCCTCGTAATAATATTGAATACAAAACAACGAATTTTAGAGGTAAAATGACGTTTAAGGTTTCAGGAAGTAATATTATTGGAGAAGGAGCGCACCTTATTTTATTTGATGACTATTGCGATCCTTATAAACTATCAACACATTATCACGAAAGCGCTATGGAGCGTTTACGTGGCTTTATTGGTAGAACTGAGCATAACCCCGAAACAAAGTTTATAGTCACGGAACAAAGACTTGCGTATAATGATACTACAGGGTTTTTTAAGACAATATGGAGTGAAAGTGGTCGTAGATTTCGTAATTTACTTTTAGAATATGAATGCTCTGAAAGAAAAGAATATAAAATATCTTCTTCAAATACAAAAATAGTCTTTAACCAAGGTGAGTTTTTGGATGCAAAATTTAATAGTGATTCTAGGGATAAACTTATCGTGGAAATTGGTATTGAAAATTATATGGCAAGATACCAACAAAATCCTATTGTACAGGATGGTGAATTTTTCAAGAAAGAATATATTAAATATGAAGATAATGTCAACCTTATTCAATTTGATAGCATTTACCTTTCATTTGATACCGCATATAAAGATAAAAGCTGGAACGATCCAACTGCTTGTGTTGTATTTGGGGTAAAAAATGAAAAAATCTATGTAATAGATAGTATCGTCAGAAGAATGGAATATGCTGTTATAGAAAAATTTGTTCTTAGTATTATAGAAAAATATCGATCGTTACAATGCGATATATGTATTTTAATAGAAGATGCAGGTAGTGGACAGGCACTAATATCAAATCTTAAAAAGAATTATAATATACCTGGTATTATACCTATCCCCGCCAGAACTGGAAAAAATAATAGATTACAAATGGGTATTTCAGCATTAAGAACCTATCTTGAATCTGGCTGTTTCTTGATTGACAGATATGGATCTTGGAGAGTAAAATACGAAAACGAATTATTAGACTTCCCAAATGTTATACACGATGACCAGATAGATTGTACATCACAATTCTTTAACTATTATAGTACAAGAATCCCGATGAAGATAACAGACACAGTAAGATTTCTATAAATTCTGTAAATTTAAAATTGGTAATTTTGGAATAATTGTAAGGCAATGCTATATTAATGATTCAAGCACGAATTTAATGTTATAGAGCAACTTTTGGTAAAAATATTTTCTACTCTTTTCCACACAAGATATTGTATAATACGTTTGAAGGGTCTTATGTGTCTAGTCTTGCAATGTTGTATATAATATATGTCTACAATACTCTGTCCAAAAAAATTCTTAGCCTTAAAATTAACTTTCTTCTCAAATAGATATTGGAATATTTCTATAGTTGCATTTTTATTATCGGCATAACGATGTGCAATAGTGTTTCCATCTCCATCCTTAGTCTTAAAATCAACTTCCTTCTCAAATAGGTATTTAAAACCTTCTAGAGTTGCGTTTTCGTTCCAAGCATAACAATGTGCAATAGTATTTCCACATTTACTCACCGCCTTAAAATCAACTTTCTTCTCAAATAGATATTCAAAACCTTCTATAGTTGCGTTTTTATTAAAACGAGCATAATAATGTGCAACACTACCCCCAGCTATATTCTTAGCTTTAAAATCAACTCCTTTGTCAAATAGATATTGGAATATTTCTATAGTTGCATTTGGATTATAAGCAGCATAATGATGTGCAATAGTGTATCCAGCTCCATCCTTAGCCTTAAAATCAACTCCCACAACATCGTACTGTTTAAGTTCGTCTAATGTTTTGACTGTCTCTATTACAATAAAAAGTGTGTGTGTTTGTTTATTCATATGTTTATTCATATCTGTATAAAAAGTTAGTTAGTAGTGTATAATATTAAAGATTTTAAATGTCAAGCATTATTTACACTTCTGCATAAAATCATTCACATATATCTGAAACTCTTCAAGAGTACGACATATATGTGCCTCGAATCCTTGTTTTCTATATGCATTGATAACATCTTTTTGATGTTGTGTTACTATGCCCTTTTTTGACTTAAATTCAATGAGTAATGTTTTTGCACAAAAACTAATTCTAATATCTGGCTCACCCTTCAATCTACCCATTGCTTCCATTTTTTTATTATATTGTATCATTTTTATTTTATCGCCGTATGGATTCTCATTTGGTGAATGATGTAATATTGCACCAGTATCTCCGTATTGAAATCTAAACCACTTTACACAATTAATATGCAATACATCTTCGCTTTCAAAAAAAGATACAATTTCATTAGCTAAGTATTTTTTTCTATAATTTGATGGACTGATTTTGTAAACCATTATAATATTTTATTCAACTGTATATATAAACTCATCACAGGTGAGTGTAATATCTACAGTATCACCAAGCCAGGTTCTTGATGATCCCATACTATCTGATGGATTTATTAAGCGTATTGTTACAATTTTATTTGTATCTATATCTTTACCTCTAAATTGAAAATATCCTGTTTTGCCTACACGCACCATTGCTGGTAAGAAAACACTATTGTAATAATGTGGAACATCCGTATTGCTATTTATGACTTCAAATGTAAATGTACGTTGTATTTGTTCAATCTCTGTGTAATGCCTGTTATTGCTAGCATCTATTTTTGGTTTTCCTTTGTTAAAAATTGGGTCAGATCCAGTTCCAAGTCCAGTAATATCTTTTATTGTTGCCTGAGAAGCGTATGGTAATTTTGTATCATCACTTAATGATACACCATTAACAACTGCAATATATTTAGAAGCCATATTTTATTTAACAATTAATAATTTATATTTGAAATGTTATTTGAGCGTCAATACCTGTAAATGGTATTAATAGGCTTAATGTATATGTTAATATACTTTTGCTCCTATCTGCTGGGTTATTTGTCACGACTATAGATTTTTCCATAGTAGACATTTCATCTTTATTTAACCATTGATATCCCATTGTTTCATTAGAAAGTTTTGATATTAAGAATTTAGCGGACGATTTGATATCAAGATTTAAAGTACTTGTAGATTTGTTATTTTGAAACATTGCACCCTTTAGCATATTAAAGAATTCTTGTTGAATTGCATATTGCATTAAGGCAGTTGATAGAAATTTATCAACCGTTGATGTTGATGTTGTATATCCTTCATTACCAATCGTCATTTGCAGTCCATTCGTAACAATTGTCGTAACCCCTAAATTTGACCATAGAGCGTGGAACGTATCCGAAAGTTCATTTTTTATACTTGTATTGTAATTAAGTGTTGGTATAATCAATCCACTAAGATTGCATCCAAAATTACTTTTATCGCCAAAAAGTGTACCTATCTTTATTTTTGATGTATCTGCTTTATTGTTTACAAATGCCGTTATTGTAGCAACAAATGCACTAGATACATTGTATGTTGCATTATTATTATAATCACCTTTAATATACGATGTAGAAACTCTATTGCTATATACAGGGTATAGGAAAAGCTTCTTATATTTAGGATTACCATTAATTAATGTGCTAAAATCTGTATCATTATCTGTAACGCAAAAGCACAGTCCGCTAAATGTTAATTTATTTAAAGCATCGACACGAGAAGCTAATGTGTCTATTAATGCAATACCTAATGTATTGTCTTTTACAATATTGTAATCACAGACATATATTGATTGTATATTAGCAGTTTCTGATGCAAATGTTGAAAGAGACGGAAGGCCAGTACCGCTTGTAAAAGCAACAGATGCTGGAGTTAATCCACAATTATCCAAAATACCAGATGTATTAAAGATTTCAACCTTAACGCTTGTATTATTTCCAAATACTCCATCGTGTTTATGTGTTAATACAAGTGTTGAAGTTCCACTTGCCGTAATTATTGCATCTGCATCGCTAGAGATTGCAGTTCTTATTGAATCAAATATACTTGTTGGCGTCGCGCTAGATACAAAAGATGCTTCATAATCTTTACCATCAATTGATATTTTATACTTACCAGCACTAGAAGCTGTTCCTGTAAGAGTTTGAGTACCAGATGCTTTTGCATTCCCAGAACTTGGGTCTGCCATTGCAAAAACATTTACTTTATTTGATGTATTAATTTTTCTAAATTGTTTAACCATTGCTGATGCTTGAGAGCCTGCACCAAATAATGTATCAACATTTGTCAACGATACATCTTCGATGAGAGTACCTGCCGTTGCAGTACCACCTGAAAGTTTTTGTGCAATAAAAGTAACTGGTAAATTTAACATATCTACAACATCTGGCGTAGAAATATTTCGAATGTTTACAACTGGAGAATATGCCGTCATACTGTTCTAATTAGTTATTATCTTGTTTTTGTGTTTTCTTTTTTACATTTTGTGATGGAAATTGTGAGTCTGTACATATTTCGATAAAACCCTGATTTAGTTTAGCAATAAGATATGGTTCTACTATTGCACCTAAATTGATTTCTTCGCTTTCTGTATATTCTTTACCATTATGTGTAAAGTTTTTGATTACTTTTGCTTCCTGTGTCATAAAAAAAAATGTTATTCTACAATAATATTAGATATATTTTGATTGTCAAGGTTATTATATGCAAATATACCAGTAACTGGATAGTCTAAATCATCTGCCAGTCTATCATAATCACCGCTCCTTGATTGCTCTTGAAATGTTATAATATGTGCATATACGGGTTTATTGAATGATGAAATTTGTCTATCTTCGACATATGTTAAGCCGTTTTTAATATCTCCAGTTGAAAAAAAATTGTTTGGATTACTAAAGGTTTTATTACTAAGTGAAGCTAAAATAGCTGGCTTAATATTGTGTATTATAGAATTTATTTCTTTTGCAAACGCAGTATTATTATTTCTTTTAACGCCATTAACAATATATATCACAATGGCGAATTGAGACATCGTATTTTGCATTATATTTGTCTCTCCATCAATTCCTCTTGGATGAAATTTATTTGGTAATCCAGCAGATGATGTGTAAAGGCAATAAATACAATCTTTATCCATAGATATTACATCTGAATCATTATTTGTAATTACACTAATTGATATATTTGGCATTTGTTCAAGTTGAATACCTGTTGCATAAATTCTAGGATTTGTCTTAACATAAGCAGATACAATATTATCATTATTATCAATATATGGTTCTCCAGCAAATTCATTACATTCGTATGAAAATTTATTATTATCTATAATGGTAATTTCATTAACGTTTATCCATCCATTAAATGGCTTTGAAGCATACTTAATTGGTGATAATGTACGTAAAAAAGCCGTAGAAAAATCTATATAATATTTACCAATTGCAATTTGTGTACCTATATAAGGTGAAAACAATTTGTCATTAAAGTACATAATCGAACCTGGAATTTTCTTGTAGTCAAGTGTAAAAATTCCACTGCAATCTTGAATAATTGTATCTGTTTCAATATCTTTGATGAAAACATTATTTATACATACGTGCGCCATATCTGGTATAGTGGAAAATAAAATATCTTCAGCATTTGTAATAATGTGAAAGTAGTGATTATTACAGTCATTATAGCTTGATATGCTTGTAATATTCCATTTACTCCATACTCCACTAATGTAAAGGTCGTCTGCATTAGTATCTCCGAGTCCGTGTGGGTCTAGAGTTTCAATTTCTACAATATTACCAGTTTTTGATACAGAAATAATCTTATTATTATCTGTAAAATTGTCTAGCCTAAATGGTAAATGCTCTATCAGAAACTGCGATATATCTTGTGGAGTTGTCATTTTTCTGTAAGCTTAGTTATTATTTTTTCTGAGACAGTATCTATATCTTTATTTACTTGTTTTTCATAAGTTTTACGCGCAATAATTCTACGTGTACCATATTCTGGCCTGCCTGAGTATGGCGCTTGTGATCCAAGTATAGCCTCCATTCCGTTTATTTGAGTATATGTCTCATTTGCCGTTCTACCTGTTATATTTGCAATTGGTTCATTTGGAGCAGAGTGTCTACCTTGATAAACTTTACCATTTATTTTTAGTCTATACGGTCTCCCCGTTCTCTCACCTGTTGTAATAGTTGTTATTACATTGCGTTTTACTATATCCATTCCAGTGTTCAATCCACTTGCTATTCTTTGTTTTACTATCATTTCATTCGTTATCTTATCTAAAAAAGATATGTCAAAATGTGAAGTTATTTTTATCATATTAAATTTCCTCAGTTCCTTGTAGTGTTGCCTTTATATTTGTTATAATGCCCATTTCTTTCTCATCTTTTTTTGAATCAACGATTAAAAGTTTACCATTCTGTAATCTAATATAGTCTTTTGTATTAATTGCAAACTCTACATTAAAAAATCTCAATACGTGCGTAGATGATGTTTGTTGGATATTAAACTCATCAAATATTTCAACTTCTTTTAAATTGCGCACTTCTGCAAGACAAAAGCCAAGAGATTTATATATTGGCGCAATATCATTTTCATCTTTATTATGACGTACTGCATTAACTCTTTTGAGAAATTCAACACGTTGGCTAATAGCCCTGTTGATTTTTGGTTTGCATTTTGGCATTATATATACGATAGAATATACGGTATCTCCTGAACTGAGTAAGAAGATATAATTTGCAAGAGATAATTATCGTTAATCAAACATTCAGTAGGAGAACAATCACAATCATTAATTTGATTAGAATACATTTTTGTGACGTGATATATAATAAAACTTTTGATATCATCTGGTATGCCAACAAATGCGGAATTAACAATATCATATCCACATGTTATATTAATCTCAATTGTATCCATTTTTTGATACACTATAGGGAAATCAACGCCAACTTTCTTCCTTAGAGTGGTATTTGTAATATTTGATTCTGGAATTATGTTATAAAAATCATTAATCACTAAAGATTCTTTATTAGCAGATGAATCTTGATTCCAATCATATTGATAATATTTAATACTATCTATAGATTTAATGTTACGTTTTTTTAAATAATATCCACTAAATTCAAAGCAATTCTCATTATTAAAAACATTTCCACATAATGTACGAGGGTATATCATATGATTTGTTTGTTCCTCAAATAATTTAACAGAGGATTTAATAAGAGATGTAAGATAAGAATCTATTGATGTATTTGATGTTAAATCTATAATTTTAACATCAAGCATTCTTTGCTTTACTTCAGCAATAGATACGGGCAAAACGCTAAAATCTATAGTTGATGTACTACGCCATTGAAATATGTCGTACATAAATATTAACTTTTAGATGATTTAGGCGGTCTTCCACGAACCTTTTTTTCTTCTTCAACATTTTCTTTTTCAGGGTCTAACATTATCTTTTTTTCTTCTTCAACATTTTCTTTTTCAGGGTCTAACATTATCTTTTTTTCTTCTTCAACATTTTCTTTTTCAGGGTCTAACATTATCTTTTTTTCTTCTTCAACATTTTCTTTTTCAGGGTCTAACATTATCTTAATTTCTATAAAATATTGTTTATCTTTATTGTTTAACATATCTACTGTAGATGTACACGCCAAAAGATAATCGAATACTTTTTTACCTAAAAATTCTTCTAAAAATGCTTTAGTATAAATTCCAGATTCTAAGTCATAATTATTATGTTTATTATAAACACAACAATCATTAATATCTATTTTGCTAGAATGTATATTATGTGATATTATATCTTGTAAATTTTCTACAATAATATTATGTATAAATGGTAATTTTACTTGATCAAATTTATATGTAGGCATTTTTTTATGCTTGAACAATTGGATCGTCGTGAAATCCACCTAATAATACCATTGCATTTGCTACAAGATTTGCACTTAAAGACGTTGTAAATGTTACTTTCGCATATTTTTGAATACCAAGAGATTTATTTGGAATAACTATTTTTGTAGACCCAACACCTTGTAAAGAAGCTTGAGATATTGCATCAAGCGCTATAGATGGATTATTAGGTGTAAATGCATCTATAGTTGTATTATCAAATATTCTAATATCTTGTGTAATATTTACATCACTTGCAAATTTAATTGATTTAAAAGATATTTTTCCAGCCGTAAATGAAGAGCAGAATAGACGTATATCAATAGTTTTACAACCAGATATATCGAATACTATGCTATTAATATCTGCATCAGTGTTAAGAGTTTGACTTGGAAGAATTTGTTTTACTAGTACAGCAGATGTATAGTCTCTAAAGTTTGACATATTTATAAAATTAGTTATGATTAGTTTTTAATTTTTAGTATTGCAATTGCCTCTTCAACAACTGGAGCGCCACCAGCATAAGAAAACATAACAGATAAACGAGCACCATTTCTAGCGGCATTACCAATACTGGTATCAAGTCCAGTTTCAACAAAAGAAGATTGGGCAACTAAATATCCTTGTTTTAAATCTGCAAGCATAGCAACTGGCTTATTAGTAAATTGATTACTCGGATTATATAGTTTATAATCTAATCCTACGCCATTTGGCATAACAATAACAGGTATACTTCCAGCAGTTGCAGTTTTAAATCTCAAGCCAGTACCATATTGACTCGACTCAAAATACTCTGAATCTGTTAAATGTTCATCCGCACCCTTTTCCTTTCTTAATTGTATTAATAGGTCCCTAGCTACAAATAATGCTAAATTTGGTGAACTTAAATAATTAGCTTTTAACATTGATTCTAGGTTTCTAAGATCACTTACAGTTACAGAATTAGATGTTTCTGTCAAAAGTATTTGATTTGATAATATTGAATTTTGTTTATTCGCCTTTGTAAGTATACCTAGCATTTCGTTATTACCGCTACCTATAAATATCTCTTTAGCCCATCTACGTATTTTGTCAGCTTCTAAACCTTGCATAGTTAGTAAAAATGGATTATATCTTAATTCATTAGCTCTATACGCATTATACATTGTATTTGTTAAAGGAAAGGAAGACGCATATTCGTGAATTGGAATATTAATTTGTGCCATCTTCAATAATTCAGTCTGCTTCACAGGATCTCCTTCACATTCATTAAACATTTCAATTTTAGAATAATCAAAAGTATCAATCACGCCTCTAGTAATAACTCCAGCAGATGCGATATTAACATAAGACATAATTGGACTTACTGGTAATTTATTAATATCAGCACTACCAAGGTAATCAGCGTCAGAAATCGCATAACCACCATATGTATTAGAATCTGTTCTAAGCATTGATTTTTGCTCTTTTTTAGGTAATTTGAAGAATCCAGCACTATCAAACAAAGCAGACATAGACTTTTCATATTTTGCGCCATTGATATTCGTAACTGGTACAGCCGATGTATCAATATTTGTAAAACGTTGATTTCCAGATCCACCATCAAGAACTGATGCAAAGTCATTTAAGGCATCATTTAAAGACTTGTTATCTATATAACCATCAGAATTCAAAGATATACCAGAAGAAGACATTGCCTTAGATCTTTCTTGTAAACTTTTAACATCATTATTCAATGTATTGATAATCTCTATATTATTTTTTTGTGAAGTATTTAATTCATTTAATTTTTCCATCAGGGACTTAACTTGATTCTCCTTATTCTTTAATTCTTCTTCCATCTTCATAGATTTTTCTTCTATTGGAAGTACAACTTTTTTTACTTCTTGAGCTACTTGTTCTACAAGTTGATTAGCGTTATTATCTGATTCGGACATAAATATATGTTTTAGTTTTGTAATTTTTTATTTAATTTTTGAAGAAAGTCTTCGATATTAATCTCATTCGAGATTGAGTTAGTATCACTACTATTCTGTAGAGCCTCAGTGTGTAGAGGCTCTGTAGAGCTAGATATATTATTATGATTTTTAATGTCAAGATATTTCGCATCTCTTAAAGAGATAATCTTATTTATATAAGCTTCAAATTGATTATTACTTACATCTGCACTCTTGATATGCTTTTTACCATATTGAATTGCCTTACTCCTACTTGTTATCTCTATCATATCTAAAAATGATTTTTTCATTGGAATTGATAGTAGGGGAATATTATTTTTTTCACGCTCTTTATTAATATCAATATACAGATTGTTAATCTTATGTTGTATTGCATTTTTATCTATATTCGTAAAAGATTTTTGATGACTTTTGTTTGAATTAATTTTGTGATTTGCCAAAATAACTGCTTTTGAATTAATTACGGGATTGCCATTAATGATATCTATAATTGGGTAATGATACGATTTATAATCATCTACTGATGATTTTTGATCGTAATATAAAAAACCTTTGATATAAGATACATTCGGTTTATCATTTGAACACGTATATTCTTTCCATAATTCAATTGCATTACTCTCATTATATGTGTCTGACAAATATATTGGATATTGACTTTCTGTAAGAGATTTAAATTCGGCAATTGCTAAGGGATTTACTGGATTTGCTGTGACAGATACCTCTTGGAGAGATATATCTGTTAAATATTTAATACCATCTTTGATATGAAATTCATTTACTGTATATCCTATTGATAATGTTGGCGATATTTTACCAGATTTCACATCTCGAATCCACGACTTTACTTCATTTTGATATTGACTATATTCCGGCACACGAGCATCAATGCATAAAGCCTCATTTCCATCCTTCCATACCCTATCAGCATAAAAGCCCCAATCCTTTATATGTTCTTTAAATATTTTTATACTTTTTTGACCAGACTGTATTAATTTCAAATCTTTATCAAACGCTGTTGGTATAATTACCTCACTTTTTCGATCGATATTATTAAATTTAGCTGCTCTACCAATAATGCGACCTTCTATTGCATCAAAGGATTTAATTTCAAATGACTTGATTTTTAAAAAATTGCATTCATTCATAATTTATGGTTAATTTAAAATTACGAATTAATTAATGATGATCATTTATAAAGTCAAGTATATCAATTTATGTCTATATTGAAAAAATTTAAAAGTTTGTATACTAAAAGTTTTTACGGATCTAAAGAGAGTTTAAAAGATATACGAAAAAATATAAAGAATGATAATAAAAATTATTCTTTAAGTGACGCTACTAGGCAATGTAGCATAATAAATGCAATAATTGAAAAAAGAGTTTCTATTATAAGGAATTTGAATTTACAAGTTAAAAATATCAAAGAAAATGCAAAAGATAATATTATTACAGATAGTAAATATACAGATTTTTTACAAATTTTCTATAAACCAAACGGCATAATATACCCTATATCGTATAGTCATATTATTGAACATTTAATATCTTCATATTATTACGATGGAGTGGCATACATTATTGCTGAGTATGATAATAATATATTTTGTTGTACACACATTCCTAAATTCGTATCAATCAATAATACGAATATTAATAATAATATATTAGAATTTAATGTCACATTGTTAAATACAAGGCAAATATTTTTTACGTACGATTACGATGTGAATGATTTTTGCTATAAAGATGGAAATTCTTTATATATTTTATATCACTTTGGTAATTTTGATAAAGAAGTTAAAACATTTATTAGTCCTTATGAAAAAATAAAAAATGATATTTTCATATACAACGCAATTACAGAAACGTCTCTTGCTTATCAAAGGAATGGTTGTAAACCATCTGGTATTATTACAGGGAATTATAAAGATTTTAAAAATCAAAATAATTATATACCAAGTACAAAAGATGAAGAAAATAAAATACATAATCTTTTTATGGAAACGATTGAAAGGATGTCAGGAGTGCAAAATGCTGGCAGTAATATTATTTCAGGTTTTGGATTTGATGTACAATATACGCAGATACAACAAAATATTGTACCAGAGGAAGTAATAAACTATCAAAATTTTCTAACTGAAATAATATTATCATATTCTGGATTTTCTCCTGATTTTTTTAATAGACAATCGAAATATAATAATGCCTCTATATATACACAACAAGGTTATATGACTATATTAAGAGATTTTAATACGATATTTTTACAACATATACAGCATTACTTTAAAAAATATATGATACGTAATAAATTACTAGATTTTCAAAAAAATATTACCATAGCTTATAATGAAGCCTCAATTGATGTCATTAAAGATTCTGAAATTGATAGAATTATGACAACTGAAGCCCATATAGCGACATTTAATGAAATACGAAAAAGATTAAAAGATACTGGAGACGAAAGATACTCATCGTATGAACCACTTCCGCCTGAAATTGGTGATGTCTTAATATCAACTACTATCGCAAAAAATAAAAAAAATACCACAATATCATCTACTTAGTGTAAATAATACTTGACATTTAAAATCTTTGATATTATACACTACTATCTAACTTTTTATACATACTATGAACCAACAAACAGACAGACTTTTTGATGTAATAAAAAAAGGGTAATAATATATTTAATCCCCCTAAAAATCTTGACATTTAAAAACTTACATTATAATATATGTATATAATTGATACTTAAGAATATGAAAACTTTCAAAAACATAATGGACTTGATGGAGTTTTTCTCTTTTTTAAAAATAATACAACATTTAACATTGACATTTTAAATGTTAAATATACATTATATTCAATACCATTGAGATATTGATATGGATAAAACACCCGCACATATAGCAAACTACTTTATATCTTGTTCTTACGGATGTAACGCACCTCTTGAACCATTAAAATTAATGAAATTGATTTATTTTTCTTATTCTTGGTATCTGTATTTTACTCAGAATGACTTATTCAACGAGGAGATACAAGCTTGGAAACATGGCCCCGTAATATCGTCAATATTCCATGAATTCAAACATTTGGGTCTGTACGGAAAAATACAAAATAATAAATTCGCTACTTATATTGACTTATCTAAAGATGGAGACGGTTCCCCGCAAATACCATTCATACAGAATGACGACTTAATTAAAGACGAAGATTTAGAGCGTTCTCTTGCTGGTGTGTGGTATTTGTATAAAGACTGTAGCGGCAATGAATTGGAAAAGATAGTACAGCAAGAAAATACCGCTTGGAAAAACAATTACAAAGAAGGTAGAAATATTACAATCAATGCTACCCAAAGAGACAGGCAGCTAATTATGCTTCGCGCAGAGCAAGGTTTTAAAAAAGCTCAGAAAAAACTCCTAGAAGAAGAAAAGGCATGACTTTAGTATAAATATCACGCACATCAAAAACTTTTCCTTGCCTTTTCTAAAATTTAAAATAAAGCTTGACATTTAAAAAATCCGTTTTAATGAACCATTCAAATGGTGACATAGTCGTATAAAAAGTTAGAAAGTTCATATGAAAATTATGTCACCATTGATTAATATTCATTAAAACGCTAATTATGCAAATAGAAATTAAGAATTATAAATTTTCTGATGATGAGTACAAATTTATAAAATTTTTTTTACAAAAACATAAATATATCAATAATTCGAGCGGAACATATTTTAATTTACATCCAAATGCCAGACATTGTATAAAAAAGAATTTTGTATTTTATGTTATAAAAATACTTTCTCTTAACGATGAAGCTTATATGATGGCATTAATTGAAGATATTCACAAATATCACTCCCTTATGGAAATATATTTTAAACGTTTGAGACACGGGAATAAACGTAATTCTGATTATGATTTATATCAATACCTATATGCCAATGGTATGTTAACAAAGGGACAATATTACGCATATCAAAACAGTAAAATTTTATCACAAAAGAAAGGTAATATTAAGAAAAGAATGACGTATGCAACAACTTTATTTGATGCACTTCTGAACAAAGATGTTGTTTTTTTAAAAGACTTAATGAAGCAGATACAAGACTTTGTTGTTATTTTTAATGAAAAAGAAAGAAAAAGAGCAGAAGGTCAAAGAAAAAAAGAAATTGCTAGACTAAAGAAAGAGGCAAAAATTAATAATAAATCGTAGAATGCTTACAACTGGATATGTTAATAAGACGGAAGCTAATAATATTAACGGAGAAGCTGAAGTAGAGCAAACATCATTACTACGTTCCCAATCTAATGCGGACTTAAAATCAATGATTGTAAGCTGTATCTTTAGTAGATACAATGTTAAAAAGGGAACTCAGACTGTAAATATATCTATACCTGACGAGGCTGAAAATTTTGCTATATTGTACGATAGAAATGATATTCAGGATGAAGATTTTAATACGGCTGGAGATTTTATGCTATACAACCCTGACACAAATGCAAAAGTAATTATGAAAGCAGACGGTGGAATTATTATCAAAGCCTCTCAGGGTGTTAAAATTTCAAAGGATGATAGTGAACTTATAGATACTTTATCAAATATTGTATCAAAATTATCTTTGACATTACAGAAATTGTCTTTAACGACTGTAACGGTTGCTAGCTTTGGTACTCCAGCTCCGCTTAGCACTTCTGGTGATTTTAGCACAATAAAAACTGAAGTAGAAGAGCTTAAGGCCAAAATTGATGATATAAAATATGTTGCAGGATAGCAATGGAATTTTAGATATTGCGTATGATTATAAAACAAGTATATATCCAATAGATAATACACTACGCACAAGTATTTTGAATCTTTTTGGTATATCGACTCCAGAGTATCAAGATAAAAATGGCAATGCCATTCTTGTTAATGAAGGATCTCCATTGAATTTATTACAAAACGATCCATCTGGTTCAAGATTGCGTTCAATTATTTTAAATGAAAAAAATCATTCTAATTTACTATATTTAATTGAAGATGAAACGCAGAATGCACTAGATTACCTTATATCAAATGGCATCTGTGACGATATTAAGATTAGCATAAAACGCAATCCCGTAGATTCTTCAAAGTTTCTGATGAGTATTATTATGATCGCAAATCATAACAGTATCTTCTATGATATTATATTTAATTCATCCTTAACTGATGTAAATATTTTTACAAAATAAAATTAATCAAATACAATTTGAATATCTTCGGCGTCTTCAATTGAAGTACAGGCATCAATTGCGAGTTTGAGTTGTGCTTCTTTAAAATAAAGATCCTTATCACGTTGCCTTAACATCATAATAATATCATTTGCCTCATCTAAACTGAGAGTAACGGGTGTGTTGTTGATATCTAACCAACTAAGAGAAGACTCTCCTAGGCCTTTTGATATTATAGTATCTTTAAATAGATTGTCTCTTGCTTTCTCGGTTGCAAAAAGCGTTATACCATTGTAAGTAATGTTAGCGTATTGTAGTTCTTTACGTTTGGATTCGACTTCAAGATTTTTTTTAGTCCTTACATCTTCTAATAGTTTTTCGTCCGTAAACTCAGGTTCAATAATTCCATCCCAAAGAAAAACTTCATCTCTTAGCTTCGCTCCCTCAACGTTTGAAATAAAAGATATAGTTCCACTTTCAAGCGTTACATTAAAACCTCTTGCAGTTTCTTTTGTTTGCCCTCCTATACATTCTACTTTTATAATATTTATCTTTGGGAGAGTAATGTTATCAGAATTTTCGTTTGTATTCATATAATTTAAAATTAATTAAAGTTCAGCATCTGCTGTAAAGTGACATGCTAAGGAGGTTGTAGCTGTTTGATTAGCAGCTGGAGCTATTACAAAGGATGTACTTGAAGAAGAAGCAATAGTTGATGAAATGTCAGCAAGAGGAGTAGTACTCCATAATTTATGGAGTGTTCCTGTGGTAGAGTATATCGTTAGGTAAGGAGTTACTCGTTTTTCTACTTTAAAAAATACCATTTGAAAAGTCGCTTGGTTATTTTGGTTAACCCATAGCATTTTTCCTGGATCCGCTACCGTACCTGGGTATGTTTCACTTTCATAACTCTTCTCATAATACCTTTGGCATAAACTTAATTCTAAAGCATGAGGTCTAATATGAAAAGACGTTGCAATAGAGCCGATTTCAATTTGAACATCCTTGATATAAATATCAAAAGTTTGATTTAATGGAAATCTAAAACATAAGTAAGTATGATGACCAGATCCTAATGTTTTTCCCGTTAATGATGGTACAGTAAATGTTAGACTATTCTTTGTAACACTAGTAGCAATGCTAATATTTTGTATAGCAGCGCCAAATTCCGCACTTCCACCACTTCCACAATTATGCGTAATAAAGATTTGTAATGTTTTAGCTGCTGATGCTTTTGTAAGAAAACTGACAGTGACTGTTTTTCCTGCAAGCCTTGTTGCATCTTCAATTCTTTGTGTAAAATCATTATTTTGAGTTCCAGTTCCAGTTCCTGCAACTGTACATTGATGTCTTGACCAATACCCACCTGACGCGCCGATAATACCATCGAGTTCCCCTGGTATTATTGCGACACGCGATATTGTTTTTGTACATCCTGGCTCAAGTTGACTTGCTTGCCATCTATCTAATGTATAACTCCCCGCTGATGGATTAGACCAAGACGTCCCTCTTTGAGATATCGACATATTTCCATTAATTATGAAGTTATTTCCGATAAGGTTTGGTTTATTTAGAATTTGAGAATATCCTGAGGATGAATTCCAATCTGGATTAACTTGAGACATCACGCATCTATATCCTCCATTTGCGCTATCAAGCGTAGAATCGTATATACACGTTACAATATTCGACGCAACTAATTCCCCAATGGCAAAGGATGAAACTCCGTCAAGTTTAAACATTTTTTTCGATGTATGTAGTCCATTTATTGTAAGAGTAGTTGATGTCGATGTATTGGTATTCGGTACAATGAAAGAAAATTTATATTGGCTTGATAATGTCTTTGGTAAAAGATTTGTATTTGCAATAGTAATTGAATATGAATTCGTACCCGTAGCAGAAAAGTTCTTTTCTCCAGCAAAATTCTGTATCGCCTTTACTATTTCTTGATTATTTATCAACGCTCCAGAATCATTTATTGATATTGTACTTGTATCTATATTAGCACCATCAAAGATTCCTTGTATTAATGACTGCATAGTATTTATTTCTACAGATGTATGCTTTGTAGAAGAATATGGAGGCGATGCATAACCGCCATCCTTATCTGTTTTATTTGCTTGTAATGAATTATTTAGATATGCCATTGCAATATATTTACTATACTTGCTAATAATTAATACATTTAAAATGTCAAGAATGTTTACAAATCATATAAAAATTCTACTTCGACATGCGAACGTTTTAATTTAAGAATTAATTTACGTAAAATATCTACATTTACATTTGAACTGCTTTCCAATGTATAGTCAAGATCATAATCTAACCCTATCTCATTTAAATCCTTTGATAAATGTATAATCCAATGATAATTTGCATTGGCTGGATTGTTATATAAATCTATGTCAAGTGTTGAGTCAAGACTTACGTCATATAATTCAGTATATGATTCAAATTTAATATCTGTAATGCCAAGTAAATTTGCTAAATAAACAAAATCACTCTTTTGCCACACGCCTACTAAAGAACAAAATCTTTTTATATTCAGATATTTTAACCTTTCTTCAAAGATATCACTTTTTGGAAAAACATCATCTGGTATGCCGTAACTTCTTTCAAGAACTGCCAAAATATCAAAGGAAGGATTTTGATATTGTAAAGACTGAGATAGTATGTAGTCTTTACAATTAGAGTTTTGAAAATATTTAGCAATAAATGTAATCATATCATTGATATTACTGCCATCTATGAAAACACTTTTATAAATGATATTATTGTCAAATAATGATTGTATACATCTTTTATAATGATCCTCTGTATAATTTTCCATATTCTTATGCAAAATTTACTATACTTAATATCGCAAGAGATTTTACTCCAAATGTCCCAGAAGGGGTGAGGGAGATTGAAAAATTTGTGGCAAATTGCCCATTTATATTTTTCGTTGTTAAAATGTTATTTGCTATAGTATTTTGATTAGGCTCGCTTGATATATCTATAGAATTAAAATAATTCGCTATAACGGATTGTATCATGTTTTGCGTCGCGCTATCATTGGGTGTTAATGAACTGATTGTAACAGTATAATATATCGGCTGTGGTGCTTCAACTATAATATTTTCACTAGGTAGGTCAGAAGGGCAACCAATAGCATTTTTTACGATAGCAATTTGTGATGGATTTGGAAAAATATTGTAATCATTATCCCTTGTAAAAAGAATTGTAACATTAGCAATGAATGGATATGTTGGTAGTACCTTTACACGAGTAACCCCATTAACTTTTTTAGCAGTATTAATGTAATAATCGTCATTATATGACGCTTTATATTGAGATTGCGTTTCAATACATCTTTGCCTATATAATGTATTACTTTCTACATCAGAACCACCTGTGATTCCGCTATATATCACGTATGCTTTATCATCTAAGTCTTGTATTGATGAATCTATCGTTAATATATCGCCATTCTGAAGGTTTGTTGCAGAGCCATTACTCACAGAACGCATATAGATTAATGAAGAAGTGTGAGAATATGTTCCTGTTCCAGTGGCGGGGCTAGTTACAATGCCAGTTTTAAGGTATGTAAATGTATAGTTGTCGATAACGTTAACAAGTAAGCCAGTGCCATTATAGTCTGTAGTCGTAAAGCCAGTAATATCAACTAATGTATTACTGGAAATATTATGTTCATTAGCAGTTATAACCGTTACAATGCCATTAGAGAATGTTGCGCTAAGAATTGCATTATTAGAATGTAATGCAATAGTTCCAACGCCAACAGATAAATATTCTTGGCCATTTGAGGTAAATGATGTTCCATCTGGTATTGATATACCAACAGACCCTTGAATTAATGCATATCCATTAGATTGTGTTGCGTCAAGTCTAGGAAGGTTTAATGTATTTTGTCCCAAGCTATCAAGCTTACTATCATCGCACGTTAAAAAGCTTGAATTCTTTACGATTGAATCCCTATCTATTGTAGCTTGATATTCTAAAAAAATCATAATCTGCGACAACAAATTGTCAATAGAATTCTTATCGACAAAGTTAGAATTAGGTAAGGAATTTTGCCTAATAGCATTGACATCGTCTGTAATTTGTTTGATATTTGCCATTATGTAATAGAAATTTATTTTATCTTTAAACTTTAAAAATAAAAAAGCAAGAACGTAATTATTTGTTTGCAATCAATATTTCTTTACAGTCAATAACTTGAAGCTTTTTTTTGTTTGTAGGTTCTAAAATACCTGCAGAGTTCGTTGTTATTATTTTATTGATATTCCATTTACTTATAGTCCCTAAATCACAAGTATATATTTTATATTTTGCATCAATGTTCTTTAGAAAACAATGCAATCCAAATAAATTAACCTCTTCAACTCTGTACTTTTCTTTTAGTTCTTTTGCAACTTCATTAGCTTGTTGTATGGTTTCTTGTGTGATGTATGGAAGGGGTATTGTGAGTTTATTTGCACCAAGATAACTTAGAACTTTAACTGTATCGTTTGAGAAAAAATCTGTAATTGTATCATAACTCTTCCACGAACAATCTGAAAAATATTCATAATAATTTTCTTTCTCACTCAAAAACAAAACTGCATTGTCTTCTGGTATATATTTTGAAAGGTTTATATTTAAATTATCTAATGTTTTTAAAATCCAACCTTTTATATGTTGTGGTTTTGTTTGTAATGGAAAGTATGAAATAAAAACAGTTCCAGAATCTTTTGTAATTAATGGCAATGAATATAGAGGAGTAATATCACCCTCTTTCAATTCAATATAAAGATTCTTATACTTACTAAAATCTGTCACTAACTCAATGCATTCTTTATCTTTAAAAAATTCAACTTCAAAGAATTTATTTTTTTTATGGTATATTTGTTGTAGCATATTAGTGTTTTTTAATGAATAAAAGATATATTTTTGTTGTAAATGGAAAAAGAAATCCTAACGGTATTATTTTTGACATTAAATACAATATTAGCATCTTTTTTATTGATATTTGGTATAACTCCATACCCAATTAAAGAATTCCAAAACTGTTGTATATAGATATCTTTATTATGCATATATATAATGGACGTAAAATTTTTTGAATGAAAATCTATAATGTATTCTACATAATCTTGAAAATTTTCAACCAATACAATGCTAACTTTACAGTTAAACTCTTTCTCAAAAATTTCTATATTTTTAAGATATTTCAGTGCGATAGATTTATTTGTTGCCATATTATTCCAAAAAGTAATATTGTTTTTTGTAAATTTCTCTATTTTTATTAATATGTAATCTTAAAATAAAGAAATATGTGTTTTCTTTATTAGATGATTTAATATGATTTGACATTAATGAAAACAATAATTCATTGTGAGGAAAAATATCGTTGTCAAGGATATATATATAATACCCTTCTGAATTTGTAAGTTTATTTTGTTTGTTATGATATACTATATCGCAATTATCTTGCGTACGTGTTGCAAAATAGCTAAATTCATCTATACAACAGAATTGTGTGTAGGACTCTTTAATATGGCTATAAAAATTATATAGACTAATTTCTACATCTGATGTATATTTATCATCGTATATAGGGTTTAAAATATAATCAAATTGTTTTGACGTATCTATTGTGCAAAAATCAGATATTACATTTAGATCATTATTGACAATTTTCATTACCAAATAATCGATCTCCATTTGATTCTTGTCTTTTAGTGAAATATTCTCCTTTATCATAAAAAATTATATTATTTTATTATTTTTAAATGTCAAGTATTATTTATTATTTTGAAGTTTTGGATCATTTAAGAATTCAAGAATCTCTTTCGAAGGTTCTTTTTCTATCCGTTCACACTTTCCTATATACACATCAGCAATAGTGTTTCCATCTCCATCCTTAGTCTTAAAATCAACTTCCTTCTCAAATAGGTATTTAAAACCTTCTAGAGTTGCGTTTTCGTTCCAAGCATAACAATGTGCAATAGTGTCTCCACATTCAGTCAC
>Ga0214923_10001041_pt1 | contig 40318 bp, 35 predicted proteins | sample LL1510_MetaG_FD_177993 | JGI IMG/M metagenome (GOLD analysis project Ga0214923, IMG submission 177993) | Freshwater microbial communities from Lake Lanier, Atlanta, Georgia, United States - LL-1510 | ecosystem: Environmental > Aquatic > Freshwater > Lake | place: USA: Georgia | collected... | reverse complement strand
AAAAGTTGTAGAGTGTAAAAACAAAAGTTTCATTTTTATTACACTTGTTATTCTACACATGGCTAACCAGGCATTTGAGTTGACACCGCTGCCACCCAACACTGACTTTATCCGAGATGTACAGCTTTTAGTTAATCAACTTTGGGGTTTACCAGCAGACAAAAAGTATGTGCCCTGTCCGCTGCCATGCAACTTGGAGCGCAAAGACTTGAAGACGTTAAAAAACAACGAGTACTTAGTAACTCCCAAGTTAGACGGCATCCGCATGTTCCTGCTCATGGGGTTCACTGAAATGGGCAACAACAACTACACCGTCCTCATTGACCGGGCATACAAAGTGTACCCTGTCGGCGCCAGGACCCAAAAAGAGGAGCTATACAATGGCACACTGCTAGACGGAGAGCTTGTGTACACTACATCAGGGTACCGCTACCTCGTGTTTGATGCCGTGTGTAAAAGCGGCTACTTACTGCGCACCAAAATGTTTACCGTGCGCATTGATGCAGCTGTCACTGCAGTGGAAGTCTTGGAAGCTCCCATAGGATTAAAAATAGACATGAAACCTTACTTTTACATGCCGGATATTGTGGACATTTGGGACGACTACAAGACCCACTGTGACGGCCTGATTTTTCAGCCGCTGTCCTGTCCGCTGACCCCCGGAAACCAAAAAACGCTGTTTAAATGGAAGCCTTTGCGTTGCCTCACCATTGACTTTTATGTTTCTTTTGATGGCAGCGAGGTGGTACTAGAGGCGGGGTCTGGACCCAGCATTATAAACGCCAACCAACTTGGCTGCTACTGGGACTACAAGAACATTTGCAGCGCCTTTACAACGGCAGACGTGTTTCAAAGAAGGGTGATGGAGTGCACCCTGACACGGGAGGAAGACCGTAAGTTCTTTTTTATGGCCATAGAGGCCAGGAATGACAAGGTGTACGCCAATGACGCCAAGGTTGTCACTAGCACCTTAATTGCTATACGAGAGAACATTACGGTAGAAGAAATGTTGTTTACTAAATAAATAAATGCCGGCTAAAAAAAGCGAGGTCATTGCCGCTGTTTGTATATCAGTTGTTGTTAGTGCGTTGTTAGTGACGCCCATTGTGTTGTGGGCATTGTCTAAAAACAAGGGTGCCCCTAAAACGTCTTGCTCCTCTGACACGGATTGTAACAACCACGGCGTTTGTGTAAACAACGCCTGCAAGTGTAACAGCCCCTGGGGTGGTCCGTACTGTGATGTGCTGGGGAACCTGTCTACCGCTGCCCTTGGGGGCGGCAAGACTGTGAACTGCTCCCAAACCCCTAGTCCCTGTAAAACAGATGGTGACTGCCAGCAATGCACCTCGGACACTACTTTCACCTGTCAACCCGTGGACGCCACCCAGAATGACAAGGGCCTGTCTGGCAACTACTGCCTGCCTGCCCTTCCCAACACGTCCTGCCTCACCGGGGTGAGCACCGCTGACTCTATCCCAGGGTTTTACTCCTGGCAAGGCTGGGCGGATGTAGAAACCCAAGCGTGGACCTGTGACTGTGAGTTCCCCAATTTTTACCCGCTAACCACAGTAAAAACGGGCAACACCGGCAACACCGGCAACACCGGCAGCAACACAAGTAGTACCCAAGCTTGCACCAAGAACCCCCTGGTGTGTGAGCACGGAGACTGGACGTACCCATGTCTCCGGGATCCCAACAATCCCCTCATTTGTTTAAACAAGTCCTGTAATAACGCCACCTCGGACTGCACCGCCAACCAGGAGTGTGTGTCTATCACCGAGGACAAAAAGGTGTGCCAAGAAAAGCAAGCCCCCTGCACCACCGTCAGTGACTGCCCGGGCTGTGGCACCGCCGAGTTCCCACCGTCCAGCTACAGCCCCGCTCAAATTTCTAACCTGTGTCGCACGGCGTGTGTAGGCGCCAGTGCAACAACCAAAGGCACCTGCCAAAAAGTGTGCAAAGTCCACAATGACTGTGGTGACTTTCCCTGTATTAACGGCACCTGTGTCACCAGTCCAAGCACACTTGTGGGCGCCAACCCCTTTCAGTTTGGCCACTGTGACTGCCAACGGCAAAGCTGCACCACAGACGAGGATTGTGCGGGGCGTTGCTTGGACGGCACTTGCGTAGATCAAAGGGTAGCCATGGGTCCTAACGGGGCACCCACTTGCGTTAAAGACACGTGTGCCCCCGGTGGAATGTTTCAGTTGCTACCCATTCCGCCGTACACGTACGGCTTTTGTGAGTGCAGCACCGGGTATGTGGCCGACGGGAACACCTGTGTGTACAAGGGTAATGATCCACCCAGCGTGTATTGCGCCCTAGGCTGTGGCCGTGGCACCTGTGCCGCTCCTGGAAAGTGTAGCTGCCCATCAGGCTGGAAGGGCAACAGCATTTGCACCCAGTTCTCCTGTGACGGCATTGCAGGCGGCTGTGTCAACGGGCAGTGCGTCGGTCCCAACCAATGCGCTTGTGACTTGGGCTACTCTACTGATTCTAAAGGCGCATGCACCGTGCTAAAATGTCCACAGGGCTGTGTAAACGGCACATGCTCCCTGGTGAATCAAGTCCCCACTTGTACTTGCAACCCTGGCTACACCGGACCCTCCTGCAACACACCTGTGGCTGTTACCTGCCCCACTCTTCAAAAAGGCACTTCTAGTGACACTCAGGGCGCTTGTGTTAGTGGTACTCCAGTGACATGCACCTATGAAGCGCCAACGTCTTGCAGCGGTGCCTACTTTGGTACGTCCAACTCATTGAACAACAGCGCAGACTGTGACGGCAACTGCTACGCCGGCTACACCAAACCAGAAGCAGTGGGGCTCCCGCCACTGCTGTGTTCTAATGGAACCTCAGCCGTACCTTGCACGCCCACGGTTTGCAACAACCCTCCAGTGGCGTTAAACACATGCCTGCAGAATGACTTGTACTCTTATAATTGCCAACAGCTGTGTGCCGCCAGTGCCACGTTGACACCCTATGACTACAACACCCTGTGCAAAAAACAAACGGCACCTACTAAGCCCAGTTTTTGCACGCCATAAAAGTATAGACTTTAATAATAAAATTAATCATGGGACAGACGAACGTTAAAGTTATTAAAAACAAGGATTTTGACCCAACATGTTTGACCCTGTACAGGGCTCCGTTTCACAGGTACAGGCTGGGGAAGGATGATGACGGCGGCTACATTGTGTTTGATTTGCCCTGCACATATGACTTGCTTCTGTCTGGAGGTGTGTGTGATGACATTTCATTTGAGGTGGCGTTTTGTTCCCTACACCCCCAAGTGCCCTGTGCCGCGTTTGATGGCACTGTAAACGGACTGCCTGCCGGCGCACAACATCCCAACATTACCTTTTTCAAAAAAAACATTGGCAGTGAAAACACAGACAGCCTGACCAACTGGCATGAGTACTTGGACAAGTTTCAAAACGTTTTTATTAAAATGGACATTGAGGGGCATGAGTTTCCATGGCTAAACTCTCTCTCCCTGTCTCAACTAGCCAACGTTGCACAAATAGTCATGGAGTTTCATGAGCCCATGAATGCGTTTCATCAAGCCCAGTTTGACAAGTTGAACCAAACCCACTACCTAGTGCACTTTCATGGCAACAACTGCAACCAAACCCTTGTTCGGCACCACAACGTCATTGTGCCCAATGTCTTTGAGTGCACCTATGTCAACAAAAAGTTTTTTCTAAAGCCGCCAGAGCTCAACACTGAAAAACTACCGTCCGCGCTTGACCGAAAAAACTCACCCCACGTGCCTGAACTGCAAATCAACTACCCACCCTTTGTACATTCCAAGTAACAACACAATAAACACGTTTTATTTTTTTTGCCTACTTTGAAACGCTTTGACGTCATCACTGTCAAAATCATACTGCAACTTTAAACTACCTACAACTTCAGGCAGCTGAAACGTGGGCGTGTTTGTCACAATCACACCAAAGTACACGTCTGGGTTCATGTCACACGTTTCCACAATGTTCATGTCGTCATCCAAGCCCCAGGAGTGATGGATCCAACGTTTGGTATCCAAGTCTGCAGTAAACCCGGTGCACATATGCTTTATAGCGCCCAGGTGATACAAAATAGTCACATTGGTGTGACAGGCACTTGAGCACATGATTTTAAAAAGCACTTTTTTTTTGGGAAACACTTTGCCGTGCCTGGCAACAAAGCCGCTTGTAATAAACTCTGAATCCAAAAAAAAGACAGTGGAGTTGAAACAGATTTGGTTGAGCCTTTTTTTTAACTGCTGCTTGTTCTTTTTTGTAACAGGGTGCAAGTTGGCAAAGTTAAAGGCAAACGTCCTTTGAAGGCTCTCATTTGTGGGCTCCACCAGTGGCCAAAACTTGGGGTTGGTCAACTGTACATTAAACGTTGGTGTTTTTTCCGTAAGTGTTTCACCTTTCTGTTCCATTTGAAAAATGAAATTTTTTTATTAAACTCCCAGCTTGGCCTTTTTCTTGCGCTTTACGGCATCGGCAATGGCCCAGGCCACCAATGACAGCACAATAATGCCCAAAATAATGACAACAATAGCCCAAAGTGGAAAGCCTTTGTTTGTGGTGGTGGTACTGGAGGTGGGTGGCGGTGCTTGCAGGTCTTTAAAATCACAAATAGCCCCTGGTTGATCATACGACTGTGGAAAGTCATTTAAAAGATATTTGCCTGTAGAGTCCCACAGGTTAGCATACGGAGTAATAGACAGTTGCGCCAACCGAATTTTAGCCGTGTCAAACTGGGGAGTGAGCCCCACGTTCCCACCGTAGCCCCACCACGCCATCCACGGGCCAAAGTTTAGCCGGCCGGAGCGTGTAGGCACAAACCGCTTAGTACTAAACACCGGCGGTCCCTGGGGTTGCTTGGGTAAAACACTGGTAGACGCGTCCATCCTGGCTCCCAGCGTCACAGTGCCACTGGGGTCAAAGGGGTCATCAAAATAAAAAGACACATAATTCTTGGTGCTGTCTGTAGGATCCACATACCAATCAATAGTATACCAATGGTAATCCTTACTGTCACTGCTCTCAGGTGCTGCTGAAATAAAGGTGCCGTTAGGGTTTTTAACCATCACTTGGCTGTAATAAGCGCCCGTGTCAGGTCCGTAGTAGTCAATGTCACTGTTCCAGGTGTTGCAGTTCATTGTGTCCCATGTCAGCTGCGTCTTCCAGTCCATCTGGGGGGAGTTGCTGGGAATCTCAATGTCTATCTCATGGTTAATGGCCGAAAAGTAATCATCTTTGGCTACAGCACCGGAGGATCCTTGTTCATAACACCCATCTTTTGCAGGGCAAGCAGCAGTAACTGGATTGGTGCCGTCACACTCGGAAAAGCATGGAATTTGAGTGTCATCCACCTTTTGCTGCCCCTTATAAATCTCTTCATAATGAAACGGCCAAATGGCAAACACGTATCCACGCCCGCCATTAGAGTTGTCTTCTGTTTTAGGGACGTAGCAAAGAAGGTTATAGACACCTGGACCATATTGGGCTCTTGTGCACGCTACACCCCCTACACGCTGGTTGTACCCCGGGAAACTGCTGTCCAACTCTGACCACACCGGACACCGGGGCATGACCGTATCTCCTGCATTACATGTCTTGCCGTTGCCCGTGTAGAACGTGTTGGTCCCTGTCAGACAGCTTGCGTTTTGAGATCCCTTTTTTGCCACTCCCGGCACCGTGCCCGTGTACTTGTCCCCATGGGCTTCCATGTACAGCACCTGCTGTGTCACCGTGTACTTTGTGCCACCCACCATAAAGTTTACATCCTCCTGGTTTGGAGACACATACACGTTCTTGGCGTTCACCCCCTTGTTGTACTTGCCACCGCCGTCCCCCCACACCTTGTGCACCGCTTGAACAGGAAAGGCAGACACGGCAGAGCCGTTCACCAAGTCTTGAAACGTGGCAGCATTCACCTGCAAAACACTTTTTTGGGTTTGGTTGGCGTTGTTGACGCCGTAAGACCCCTGAATGCACTGCCCATATGTGTCATACAGTCCTAAGCCTGCAGAGCCAGAGCACTGCTTGGCCGGGTCGGTGTCCATGGCACGGAGAAGCGGTATTAGCGTTTTGTTGCCGTACGTCCACACCGGGTCCGTGGACAAAGGCGGAGCTGCACTTGCTGTTACACCTGTTTGTAAAGGATTGGCCGCTCCAGGCACGCCCACGCAAGGAAACGTGGTGGTGGAGCCTGTACACACATCACACATTGGTTGACTACAATCATACGCACTCATCTTTATTTTTTACCCTCGTAAAATATTTGCCAGCCGTGAATAAAAAAATCACTATTTTTTTTTCACAGTGGTTCACTAAACATATGGCCAACAAACGAGGCTGGGAGGAATTGATGCTAACAAAAAAAGTCAAGGACCGTCAAAAGAAGCGGGGCCGCAAGGAGGACTGCAAGGAAGACGGCAAGGACGAGAGTGTACAAAGGTACACAGACGGCAGAGAGGAGGGTGTGTCAGAAAATGTAATGCCACTCATCACCTTTGATGGCAACGTGTACTCTTTAAACGAGGACGCCGCAGCTTGGTTAGAGCAGCTTCCAGCGCCGTTAGGGGTGATTGCGGTTGTGGGCAAGTACCGAACCGGCAAGTCTTTTTTTCTAAACCGTGTGCTGTTGCAAAAGGAGCCTGGAGACACCACCGGGTTTGGAGTGGGGCCCACCATCCAAGCACACACCAAGGGCCTGTGGCTTTCTCCACAGCTGCTCAACTGCCGCGGGCAACCCACGCTGGTCATTGACACGGAAGGCATCTCGGCACTAGACGCCAACTCCACACATGACACCAAAGTGTTTTGTTTAGCTCTTTTGCTGTCCTCCTACTTTATCTACAACTCTGTGGGCTCCATTGATGAAGAAGCGCTCAACACCCTGTCCCTGGTTGTTAAAGTCAGTGAACAGATTAGGCGTTCAGACCGTTCTGCTGCCTCCTCTAGCACAGAAGACATGTTTCCCTCCTTTCTTTGGATTGTTCGGGATTTTGCTCTACGGCTTAGGGACGCCGCCAACCTGCCCATTTCAGAAGCTGAGTACTTAGAAAACGCACTGAAAGAATCCGGGGAGCCGGCGTCAGACAAAAACCGCATACGCAAGTGTCTCAAAGACTTTTTTCCCACACGCACCTGCGCCACCCTGGTGCGCCCGTGTGAAAATGAGGACGCGTTACAAGACCTAGACACCACCCCCAACGCCGGCTTGAGAGACGTGTTTCTACAGCAAGTGCAACGCCTGAGAACCGACATTTTTTCAGGCGTCAAAAGCAAAACCGCCAACGGCTACCCTCTTTCTGGAAAGCTCTTTGTTCAACTCTGCCGAGCGTTTCTAGAGGCCATCAACAAGGGCGCCGCCCCATCCATCCGCTCCACCTGGGCGTTGCTCAGCCAGGGGCAGTGCATTGCTGCCATGGAAAGTGCTTTAGCAGTGTACAAGCAAAAGGCGGTGTTACCCACGTTGCCGGTGCAGCAGGGCACTCTAGTGGACGTTCTCCGTCTGGCGCGGGAGGTGGCCAATGCAGAGTACTGCGTCAAAGCGTTTGGTGACGAAATGCCGCTGTACTCTAGCAAGCTGCAAGCGGTGCTAGATCAAGAAGACCAGGCGTTGCAAGACAAGAACAAGGCGGCGTTAACCCGCTACATTCAAAGCAGCCTTGAAGCGCTGTCTTTAGGTGTGGAAAACACTGGAAGCTTTGAAAAAGTTAAAAAGCAGTACGATGGCGTCAGGGATGCGTTTTTAGCCAAGTATCCTGGCTATGAGGGCGCGTGGGCGGAAGCGGCTTGTGACTTTGTCTGGTCTGCCACCACACAGTACGTCAACTCCAGTCAGCGCCGGATCCTAAAGGAGTTGGAGGACGCCTCTTTAGCAGCGGCTGCTGCCAGGCGGGAAAACCAGAACAACGGGGAGGCGCTGCAAAGTTTGAGGACCGAAAATCAGCTGCTGCTGGTTAGCAACAGCGCCCTAGCTGTTCAGTTGGAGGAGGCCAAACAACAAACGGCCGAGTTGCAGCAGGCCGTTAGTAGCAGCCAAGAAGCGGCAGAACAGCTGCAACAAAAGTGGAACGCAGCCGAGGCAGATTGGACAGCTCGGCTTCAAGAACAACAAGAAGCATCTGCCAAGCAGCTGCAGGAGCTACAGGCCAGTGTCATGACACAAATGGAGGGCGCGTGTCAGAGGGCCACCAACCTAGAGGGCGCTGTGCTAGATTTGGAGCTGCGCCTGGCAGACACGGAAAGACAACTCACTTCTGAAACAGAAGAAGCCAATGCCGCCAGAGAGGCGTCTGTTCGTTTAGAAGAAGAGTTGCGGACGGCCAATGACGCGCTGGTAGCCAAACAGGAGTTGGAGGCTGAAAAGGAGGCCTTAGAGGAAGCACTGGAGGAGCTGCAAACCGAGATGGACACGGCCCTGCATGATGCGCAAGAGGAGCACCGAGAGTTCCGGGAAGCCGCCCTTCAGTCCATGGAGGAAATGAAAGCCGCTCAAGCCGCAGAGAGAGAGACGTTCAAGGCTAAGCTGGCCAAGCAGAACAAGACCCATGAGAGCGCTTTGGAGGACGTTAGGAGCAAGGTGGCCATTTTGGAGCAGCAGATAGCTGTGGCAGAGAAGCAGCTGCAGCGCAAAAACGAGGAGATTGCAGGGATGCAGGACACTTTACAGGCCTTTCAAAAAGCCAAAGATCGGTTAAACCAGGCCTTAAAGGAGGCAGAGGTGCGGCATGCAGAGGCGCTGGCGTCTGCGGAGCGGCAGTACCAGGTAAACGTTCAAGGACTGCGCACAGAGGTAACAGCGCTGCACGAGTCTCACACCCGGGAGTCTGTGGCGTTGATGGAGGCGGTGCGTGCTGCCGAGAGCCGTGCCGTGTGCTCTGAAGCCCGTCTTAAAGATCATGCACGGCAACTGGAGAACGCTAGGAACAGTGACACCCCTAAACTGGCTAGCTTGCAGACGACGGTAAGGGATTTACAGGCACAGCTGCAACGGGCGCAGGGTGAAGTGTCACACTTAAGAGAGAGCAAGGACGACCTGAGTAGGCGCTTAAAAGAAGGAGCGGGACAAATCAAGATGCTGACCCAAAAAAACAAGGAGCTTGGCAACCAGTGTGAAAAGGAGATTGCGTCTGTTAAGCTAACCTATGAACGCCGCATTAGCGTGTTGGAGCAACGCCTGGCAGAAGTTTTATAAATCATTTTTTATTTTTCTATCTATGTTTGAAGAACCACCAGCATCACTTCCCACCGTAACATTGGAATCTACCAACACGGGTCTTGAAATGATGCTCACCCAGTTTGCGCACAACACCCGCGTTTTGCCACCCGTTCAAGAGCACGTGTCCAGCGCCATTATTGCTGAAAAAGGCGGTTTGTTTCGTGTCTTAGCAGTGCAGTACTGGTTCATGGAGCCCCAAGCCTGTCATGACAACGTCCTGTATTTGTACAAAAGACACAAAATAAAACACATGTGCGTTGGCTACGCATTGGCACCTGACCGCCAATGGCGCTATCATTCTTGGGGTCTTGGACACAACGGCCGTTTAATAGAAACCACCGCCCCCTTTTTGTTGTACTTTGGCTGCATTTTGATTGAATAAAACTATTTCTGTCATTTTTGTTTGTTGTGTTTTATAAGACCCATGCTCTCTTTAAGTCAAGCCCTGGACAATGTTCAAGTGCCTGTTGTTTTAACCAGCGTAATAGAATCGTACTTGGACATTGTCTCCTTAAAAAACTGGCGTCTAACAAACAAGCAAGCCCTTCAGGACGTTGACCACAAAGTCAACTTGTTGTTGCACTCGGCAGACAGACTTAATTTGATACGCACGCCACCCGGTCCGTTTTTGGGATCCGTGTGGTTTCAGTTCATGACAGAAGTGTACCAATGTGAAAACTGCATGTCCTACGTCTCTCCAATCAACGACAATGTCACATATGACACTCAAGAAGCAGAAGAGCACCAACTCTGTGGCATGTGTTTTCTAGACTTGGCAGACGTGTCTGTGTGTGACAGCTGCAGCGTTGTCACTAAAAGCTTTAACGGGGACTTTTGCACCCACTGTGAAACGTTTTTTTGTGGCCACTGTACTCATGAAATCATTTCCCCCTGTGACACTTGTCAAGAACTGTTTTGTGACGAATGTTTATTAATTAACACTTGCACTCACTGCACTTGATGAAACTTTACGTCAAAAAACAAATTTAACTTGTACTGCAACTCTGCTTCTTCATGCTCCACCACTTTGTCAATAAATTCTTGGCTTGCATACAACCATTTTTTTAATGTTGTAAAACTGTTTTCAGTTACTTGCTTAATTTGTAGCACAGACGTCAACGGCTGAGTTTGCGCTTCCCGTAAAATAACAAAAAGCGTGTGCTGAAACCGGGTTGAAAAATCGTAAAACTGCTTTATAAAATGAAAATGGGACAGCGGCAACAAAACCGCTGACCACTGCTCCACATGCTGCAGCAGCCAAGTAAAACACAGAATCAGCTCTTTATCTTCTAAAGGCCCTGTGTTCTGAAACCGTGCTGCCGCTACCAAGTTGGCTTTAAGTAGCTTGCGGCATGCCCGCTGCGCCGTTTTGCTGTGCACCAAACAGGCCGACAAATCACTCAACACCTCCAACTTCTCCAAGAACTGGTCGTTTCTATATTGCAGCATTTACTAAAATGCTTGCATTACCTTAAAAAAAGAACTCTAACTATTAAAAACAAAAGCATCATGTCTTTATTGTCTGAAAATGTGGCCACGGTTGTGGCGTGTCAGTACCTTCAAGCTCAGTCTATTTTAACCGAGGAGCTGGTTGCCACAACAATTGTGTCAGACACGGTAACCACCAACTCCGTCACCCTTGTGGACCCCGCTGACAGCACCAAGTTTTCCACTTTGGAAGAAAACGGGACCACCCTTGACATCACTGCCACTAATGTGTTTATTGACGGCGACCTTACAGTCAACAACAACCTAATCCTGACTAACCCGCTCTACAAATCAGAGACCATTAACATCAACAAGGTGGGTGGTGGCACCTTGCAAATGATATTTACAAACGGGCTGTTGACCTCATACACCCCTTAATATTTATATATAAACATGTTGATTTCAATAAATGTATCCCTTGTAGTACCGCGCGTGCAATGTAGTTGTAGTAGAGGCACCACAGGGCGCAGAGCAGGACGTGGGGTTTACGTTGTTGGGATACGGCACAGACCCCGCACAACAGCAACGGTTTTGGCCATTGCAAGAGAACTGAGAAGCCGGATCTGCACACTGCCCCGCTGTTAACGGCAACCCCAAGTTGGAGCAAACCAGTGGCTTGACGCAAGCATTGTTACACGTCCCGTCTGTGTACTGTCCGCCACTCATTTTTATACAATTCCCGTTTACATCACACCCGTACATGGTGTTGGTGGTGGAACCACAAGCCTGTTGACACAGCGGTTGACTGGCGTAACTCCCACCTGACCCTGCAATGCACTGCCCGCTGACACAGGAGTATGTAGAAGAGGAGCTAGGAGTGGCGCCACACCCGTCTACGGACGTGTCTCCCACGCAAGGTGCTGAAGCAGGAAACACCGCATTAAAATCACTCACCCCACTGCCTCCCCCGGCGTTTAGAATATCAATCCACGCAGTCACCAACGTTTTTGAAAAATCAGAGTTGCAGTAGCCCAAGTAGCCGCCGTAGCACCAAAACGCAATGCCCTTGCCCTTGCCGGCCCGAACAAAGTCTACCGCCTTTTGCACACAGGGAGCGCAACAGGCTGGCCCCTGCCCCACCGGATACAGCGCGTAAATAAGTTTGCTTACCGCTGACGCCGGCAACGCAGCAATGGTGCTGTCTGCAAAGGTGCACCACGGTCCGTAGTTGGACACGGTCCACATAAAGTTCCCATACAACATCAGCACCACGTAGTCACATGCATCCATGTATTGGTTCAAAAAATCAGCCGGCGGAAAAATGGCGTTGCCAGGATTGCCTATAATGGTAAAGGTAATCAGCAGACTGGGGTCAGCCGCTTTTAACGCCTTTGTTAACTGGCCCACAAAGTTCCACTCTGTCATACTAGGCACATGCTCCAAGTCCCAATCAATCCCTTTTAACCCCAAGTTAAAAATGTTGTTTTGAAAGTACGCCACCCACTGTGCAATGGTACCAGAGGAGGCCATGGCCGTCCAAGTGGCGGCGTACGCCATGTCTCCACCGACGGACAGGATGACTTTGCCGGGCACACTTTGCACTTGGGCAAGAGTAGGTGGTGGACAGCAGTTCATCCACGGTTGAAACACTCCGGCAGCGGTGGATCCACCTGACGGTGGCAACGTTCCTGGCACGGCAGACGCCAACGCCACAATCTGGGCCTTGCTGTTCACCCAGTCTGAACCTCCACTCCACACCATGGACACAATGCCAGGAGCAGTGGTAGCAGTGGCCGCTCTCATTTTTGCCAAACGCCGTTGTCTTTTGTGATGAAACATAAACAGATTTTTATTATTACCATGTAAAAAAGCAAAAAATGTCCAACTTGGTGCACTGCCCCTATGAAGACTGCGGCGTGCTAATTGAAGTGGAAGCCTTGAACTGTAAAATTTTCCGCTGCGCCGTTCTAAAATGCAACGGGCAACCAATCAACCCTCACGCCAGCCAAGCCGAGTGTGAGCAGCTCCTGGCTGCAGATGCCATTTACGGCTGTGGCCGGCCTTTAACCATTGATTACGTTGACGGCGTACTTCAAAGCCAAGTGTGTGGCTACATTTAAAAAAAACACTTGGTAACAATGTGCTGGGTTAACGGGTTGTGACTAAGCCGTTGCAGTACTTGAGCTCATCACACAACAAAATCAAGGGCTCCCTGACACGTGACCGCAAATCCACAGACAACAAACTAGCGTTATAAGACAGCTGCACTTTTTCTGGAAGGTTGTTGGGGTTAACATACAGCCTTACTTTTGTAACGGTGTACTGACTGTTTAACAAAACAATACGGTTGTTGGATGAGAACACTCGGGGACCAACAGACAATGCCAACTGCACATTAGACTCAAAGTTGCCCACAATATCCCCGTCTCTAACATCTACATCAAAAAACGCCACACCGTTTTCACTTTCTAAAACAGCAACGTTATTTACAATAAACTCTTTTTGAACCCTGTACGTAGCAATCTTGTTGTTACAAGGTTCTGTTATTAACGCCTCTAATGACCTTTGGTAATTATTGGAAATCACACGAATGCTCCCCTCCAAAAAGGTATCCAACTCCATTTTTTAAACTCAGTGCTCCTTTTTTTTATGCACACCCTTGACACGCAGAACGCGCACACTTTTTGTCAACATGTAATAAATGGCTAGGTCCAATTCAAGGCGCTCAAGGTCAAGAAGGTCACGGCGTTCTAGGTCAAGAAGGTCATCAAGGTCACGGCGTTCTAGGTCAAGAAGGTCATCAAGGTCATCAAGATCAAGAAGGTCATCAAGGTCACGGCGTTCAAGATCAAGAAGGTCACGCTTTGCTGGCTCACCCAGCCCTACTGACGCGGCGCTGTACAACTCAGTTAAAGCCAGGATATACCGTCAGAACCCCAAGCACAGCGCATACAGAAGCGGCATGGTGGTAAAAGCATACAAGCAGGCGTTTGCCAGAAAACATGGCTCTTCACGCTCTCCGTATAGAGGCAGTAAACGCTCATCTTCTAGCGGTGGTTTGTCACGTTGGTTCAAAGAAAAGTGGGTGAACCAAAGAGGAGAAGTGGGATACAGGTACAAGAGTGACATTTACAGGCCATCTGTCCGAGTCAGCAACCGCACCCCCAAAACTCACCGTGAACTTAGTCCGTCTGCTCTTAAACGTGCCCGACAACAAAAAGCCAAAACCGGCAGAGTCACTAAGTTTTAAGTTCATTTTTCTTAAATGTTCAAAGTCTACATTGAAGGCTTTATGGTGTTTGAGGGGGCAGTGAGGAGAGTGGGTGGAGGAGGAACCAAAACAGCGTTTGAACTTATTGGCACCGACTTTGTGGTGCTCCTGCCCAACATGACAGACGGTCAGGCGCTTGTCCAAATATATGACCGCATCTGTGAGGATGAAATTTTTTATTACAACTATCTGACATCCCATCAACTTCTTGGGCTGCCAATCTTGCAATGCACAGTTGTTTCTGAAAACCTAGCATCTGAAACTTTAGCCCTGTATGCTCCTGCTTTTGCAGCCTATAAAAACCATTTGGCGCATGTGATTGATAAAAAATCATTGTTTAGTTTAGACGTCAAGTTGTCTCAACCGCTTCCAAAAACAATCAATGAGTGGCTACTAGTGTTCTGTCCTCTCATGCAAGACTTGGAGCGCGTGGTTGACAACAACATTTGCCCGTGGGGAGACAGCTACAACCTTCTTTGGACAGAACAGGGCAGCAAGTATCACTCTGGCACCGGACACTACGCTTTGCGCTACTTTGGATTTGACTTTGCCTCTAAAAGATTTGCTCGGTCTCCTCTTCAACCCATTGAAAACAGGCACCTTGTTCTTCAAAACGCCCTAGAAGAAGCAGTGGACATTATTTTTGCGCTGTTTCAAGTTGATGAACAACAAGTTGATGAACAACAAGTCAACACCGCCACGCTTAAGCTTGCTATTCAAAAGATTTTTCGTGCTCTTCAAGGTCATTCCGTAGTTTGGTAATAAAACAATTCATAATTTTAATATTTCAATCTTTTGCATCAAAAAAAACATGAAATTTATTTATACTGTTGGAACACGCTCGGTACAAAATTGCCACGCTTTGCTAACTACAGAAAACACAGACAACTGGGTGCTTCTTGTCTTAAAAGCTTCCCTATGGCTTCCAAAAGTAGTCAACGTGCACATTCAAACAGACCAATGCTGCCGACGCCTCCCGGAGTTAGAAAGATTGTGGACAGACAAAAGGCTGACGCGCTTTGTTGCGTTAGAGGAGCTAGACACTTTTACGCTTTCATGTCAAGTGTGTAACCAAACCGCAATACATGAAAGCACAGATCTTTCCTTGCTTCACTGGAGGTCCCAAATTGAACTCTTGGCTTGGGAAAAATTGCCATGGTTCTCTCTTGTCACCGACAATGCCATGGTCTCTTCAAAAGACAATCCCAATGAAGCGCCACCGTTCCAGCGTACAGAAGACTGCTTTTTGCCCATTGAGTTACTCCAAATGTACCAACTACACGTGCTGCCCATGGCGCGCCAGTGTGTTCATTCGCGGCTGAAGCCCTACATGATTCCATGGTCCCCATTTGACTCCATAACAACAACAACAAGACGAACCCTTGTCATCTTTTGTCACAACCAACAGTTTTTGGTAAAACAGAAGCGCCACTGCTTGTCTTGGCCTAGACAAGAGCAGAAAGGGACCCAAGAACAGTGGCCGGTGCTCACAGCATGGACCGAGTGCCGTGAACTTGTTCCCCTTCAAGAGTTTATGACACACGTGGCTCAAGTCATTGCCGTGGGAGTAGAGCAATACCTCTTTATTGTCAAGTGGTCCACCAAGTGGCCCGAGTTGCCGTGGCTACAATGGATTACCGCTGAAAAAGTGCCCTATGTACACGGTCTCCCCAATGGGGACGCACTCTCCCTCACGGCTCTCAAGTTGGCGCTTGGAGTACTTCCTTCACTGACGCTGTACCATGGCACGTCCGTAAAGGGCGCATTGAGTATAATAAACCACGGGTTCCGAGTGTCTACAGTGCATGCCTGCCCCAGAACGTACTACAAGTGTCAACCCCCCTACATCTGCTGCTGCAAAGGCATGCTTGGTCCAGGTGTCTACTTTGCCGAGTTGGACAAGGCTACCTCCAATTGTGGCCGTGCAGCCGGCACGCAAGGAGAAAACGTGGGTGCGGTGTTGCAGTGTTACGTCTCCCCAAAAGAAACCAAAATTGTTACCCGCTGGTCTCCAGAGCTCTGCCGTTGCGGGTGCAACTCCAGGTACTCGGACCACCTGGCAGACTGGTATCACGGGCAACTTTTTAACTCTATCTTTCTGGAGAACGGCGCGGGCGTCAAGCGGTTTGAGCTCTGCATACGCCGGCCCAACTTTGCCACGGCTCTCTCTTACCAACAAATCACCTGGAATGACAACCGGGAGGTAGTGGGCAAAAGCAGTTGGTTCAAGTAAATATTTATTGTAAAGGTCTAACGGGGTTCTAAGTGAATAAGAAACCACAAATTTTGTATTTTTTACAATAAAATGGCAACTTGTGCTTCTTGTTCTAATGATGAAGCGGAGTGTACACTAGTGTCTTCACGTGGTATTTTAAAATCATGCGATGTGTTTCCATCCAAACCACAATCTAGTACTAAAAAGGCGTTTAGCTACAACTGGACTTGTTTGCAAGACGGTCAGATCATTTATATTCAAGGCTCTGCTGTGCCAGACTTTACAAAAAACGTTTTGCCACAAATTAGAGTGAGATTTAAACTAGTTACAGGTGACTGTGATGAGACTATTCCTAAAGACGTTCTTAGCAAACATGCGTTTCAAAAGTTTATTAACGACCAGCGTCTTATTCACTGGTACAGCCAAAACTTGGCCATCCAACACCCAAAAATGACAGGAATTCCAATAGGGTTGGACTATCACACTCTAGCAGAGGAACGCCATCAAGTTTGGGGTGACGCGCTTCCTTCAATTGAGCAAGAAAAAATGTTGTATGAAATACTTTTGTCGTCGACTCCGTTAAAAAGCCGGAAACTCATGTGCCACGCCAACTTTCAATTTAACAAAGGGGCAGGTTATGCTAGAAAAGACCGGTCAGACGCTTTAAAACAAGTTCCTAAAGAACTGGTATACTATCAGCCAAGACCTTTGCCAAGAAAAGAAACTTGGGAAAGTCAAGCCAAAATGACTTTTGTGTTATCACCTCATGGTAACGGCTATGATTGCCACAGAACATGGGAAGCTCTTGCTTTAGGCTGCATTCCTATTGTAAAAACTTCACCTATTGATTATCTTTTTGAAAATCTGCCGGTTCTTATTGTGCAAAGCTGGGCAGATGTTACAGAACAATTACTGTCTGACACACGTGAAAAGTTTTACAATCAACCGTTTCATATGACCAAACTCACGCTGCAACACTGGATGAATGTTATAAGAACATAAACTTGACAAAAAAATTATTAATAAAGCTTTTTATACACACGGTTGTGAACTACTGCCGACGCGTAGTTTTCTTTGCCGCTAAGATGAGTAATAAAGTAAAAATCTTTTTGACTGAATGGCACAGTTTTATCATTAAAATACTTGTTGATCAAAATAGGGTTGCCTAATTTGTCGCAAATAAACGGTTGATATTTCAACTCATGAGAATACATTTGCTCATGAGGAACAGGAGGCCCACCGTTCACTGGAAAACGTGCAGGTCGTTGCAGCCACTTGTTACGGCTAATTCCCAACGCATGAGGGCCTGTAAACTCCAAAATATGAAGCTGCCGTTTATTTAAAACATTGTCTACAATGTCTTCAATCCCAATGCGCAAAATGGGGTGTCTAGGCGCTGCACATAAAAAGCCCTGCCACAACGCAAAGTCTTCACGGTCCACTGCGCTGCAAAACAAAGTGTCTGGCTTTAAAATCTCCCTTAACGGCTTGTGGGGCATGGTCTGACAATCCACGTACACCCCGCCGTACAGGTACAAGAAACAAAGCCGCCACAAGTCACATTTGTACGCCCCTGGGAGCAGTATGTCATATGCCTTGAGAACGTCTGCCGGAAAGTAGTCTTGAATCATTTGCTTGCAGTCCAGCGCGTCAAAAAAGAAATACTGGTACTCGGGATTCATGTCTTGCCACATTTTGGCACTAAAACGGTACCGGTCTAGCTCCGTCAACGTGGTTTCCATACTTTGGGCTATCCGCTTGGGAATACTGCGGGTGTCGAGCACGTCTTTTACCGCTGGTAGTTTGTCCAAGTTTTTTTGCATGTGAACAAACCCTGGCACAAGCGCCCACGGATGAACAAGCCTAGGACGAACAACAGACGGTACCGTGGATAGAAAGGCACTCAAAGGGCTGTTAAATGCGTGCTCATGAAACACAATGACATCACTCATGGCATACGGCAAACCTTCATCCACCTGCTGTTTACACTCTTCTAAAGACTTGTGTTGGTAGTCTGTGTTGACGTTATGAAACAAAACCCTCTGAGCCCGTTTGTCTACATAAGAAATACTAACGCGGTTTTTGTAACACTCGGCCAGTTTGTTTTGTCCCCATAGACTATTTTGTAAAACAAAGGCCCTTAGGTTCACCAATTTGTGATTTTTATCATCTCTTGACAACACAAATTCAGTGTCTCCCGCTTGTGACAGGATGGTTTGCAAAGAGAGACGCGGGTTTTGAAAGTACATGTCTTTGTCCACAAACATGACGTGTGTGTACAAGTTTTTGAGGAAAAGCTCCAACATGTACGACCATGGTTCTACATCATCAAAATACGTGTAGTAGTCCATGTTTTGTGCCTTGCACCAATTTTCGTTTTGAGTAACATCTTGACTTAAAGACAGCCGATTTAGCACGGCCATTTTGTTGGGATTGGCTGGGGGGACAAATATGTTGCTAGGAATTAACGTTACTTCTTTTTTTTGTTTAGAGGCGTTGATCATCATCAGTACACAACAAATAAGAGCCACCGTCGCCACAAACAAGACAATAAAAAAAACACTTTTCATAATTTATTACTTAACAAAGAGAAAAGGATGTGGAATGTTTTTACCACCAAGAGGTGCTTCTATTTATAAAACAACGATTACGTAAATCAGAAGTAAAGTTGTACTTTCCCCAAGACATTCCTCTTCCGTCAGAATAATCTTTTGAGTCCAACGCCGTAATGTCATTGTGAATCAATTGCTCAACCCAAACACGGGTTGGACCCACTGTGTGTTCTTTTTCCCAACCACTACGAAAAATAGTATCATCTAAGATTATTATAGTATTTGGATGTGCCAAAGACCTACAATTTTTTAAATCAGCTTTTGCAATGTCATACGCATGCCCCCCATCAATAAAAATAATATCAAATTTTTGAGACATGTTTTTAATAAACGTGGGCAGAGTAATGCGGCTGTCACCTATGATTAAAGTGTGCCGACCAGGAAAAGAACGATCAATGTACTCTTTTGCAGCACCCACATAATTATGGGTACCAAGATCAAAAGATGTTAGCTGTACGTTTTTATGTTTTAAAAAAATTTCAGCTGAATGTCCTGCATTAAAACCAATTTCCATCACGTTCAAAGGAACTTCACCAAAGTTCTGAACAATAGTACTTAAATCATAAACTTGTTCTGGAATTTGAGCTGAGTATCCTTCTAAATGATGAAATCCCTTGCTTTTTAAATATGCTGTTAGTGCCATGTTATTTTAAATAACCTTTTTTTACTTACATTTACTATTTTTTTTACACCAATCCAACGTTTAAAAATAAAAAAAATTTTTATTTTAGTTTCAAAACATTATACAAGTTTTCAATTTGCCCAAATGGTTGAAGAAGTAAAAGAAGACATTTGCATCTTACGGGTGGCGCCCCAACAAGAAATCAAGCCTTTGCTGCCAACGGTTCCCGATGCTGTTCCCCGGTTTCAAGCATCAGACTTTGACGTTTATAATACATTTATGAAAACTCAGCCCCATTTTTTTAAAAAGTGGGCTTCTTTGACATTGGGGTTCAATTACGAGTCCGGCAGAAAGTTAACCGTGACAGACTACACTGACCCAAGTCAAAGGCAAAATATAAGGACTAATGGGTCAAATGATCACTATATCAACTTGAAGATGGCCTTGTATTATGAAGCCTACAATGAGGAGTTTGGTATCAAGGGCTTGTGTAGAGGTGCAAGACAATTGTTTTCCAATCAAGCTCTTGAAATGACAAGAATCATGGTTGCTAAAAATGAACCCGTTTACAACCTCATTGAAAAAAAGAGGAACATTATGTTCACTGGAAAACGTAAAACCATTTGGGTTGTTGAAAACTTTTCGCCACTGTTTGTCATGCACGAGCTGTTGCTTACCACCAACAAAAAAAAGTACTTGGCCAAAACGTTGGAAGTGGTGCAGCAAAACACAGACTACAACAACAACGTCGTGATTCCTCACAACACTCTTGTGGAGTCTGTTTTAGAGTTGGCGTCTTGGTCTGACTTTGTTACCATTGGAAGCCCCAAGCAGCGTTACGGATTTCCGTATCCTGGATACAAGAAAGTGCACCGCAAAAATGATTGCATGGGCGCCTTAAAATCAATTTATCAGATTGATGGAGATTTACAAGAGTACAAGTGTGAACAGTGTAATCAACTTTTGGCTTCCACTAGCGGTGTAGTTTTTTATGAACACATTCGTAAGAAAGAAATTACTCAAGAATAAACGTTTATTAAAATTCATTGTTATCATCACAAAAACAGTCTTCATCACAACAACAGTCCCCATTAAACGGGTGTTTTCTTTTCTTAAACATAACAGACGCTACATCCTCTTGAAACAGTGAGACGTAATCGTCATCATCACTTAAAAGCCTGACACCCAGCAGCAACTCATGTAAACAAAACACGGGCTCCACTGCTGCAGAAGGATTGTCCAACACTTTCTCCAATTGTTCTTTGTAACTTTTTAGTTTTGGGGTCATCATTTGGCGTGCTTTTTTACTAAAACAACCTTGACCAACTCTAGTACGCGTAAACCGCATAAACTCATTTAATGCTTCAAACACGTTTTGCAACACCGGCAAAGTTTGTTCTTGATACAAAAACCGGCCACAAACCTCAAACACTTGATTCAGTTGTTGTTCCATGGTTTAAAAAAAATAATGATTTTTATACTAAAATTTTAACAATGAATAGAACAATAACCATTGCTTTTACAATAAGACCCCGCTGCACAGCTTGCAGGGCATTTTTGAGCATTTAAATACGTAACACAGTTTGCTGTTGTTTGGCAAGCAACATTGGCGCCTTCACAAGAAGAACTAGGACCCGGTCCAGGGCTAGGATTCACTGGGGTTAGCTCATTGTTTGCCGCGTCCCACACCACTCCGTAACCCTTTGTGCCGTCCGCCGTTGTAATAGCCGTCTTGGTCTGAAAGAAGGGCACCATGGTCTGGCTTTTAATGTAGGGTGCAGTCTTGTTGCCATTGAGAGGCGCACCACAAGTGTACTGCTGACTGTTTGTCCAGTCAATGCCGTTTGCAGGTGGAGAATGATACGCGTAACTCACACATTGATTTACAGTAGTAGTGCCGTCATAAGGACTAGGCTGCTGAACAAGCGCACAACACGTTGCCGGCTTCATGCCTGAACCGCTTGGAAGCTTAGCACCAGTTTGAGGGTCTGCACCTACTTGAGTGGGATCATACAGTTGATTCATGTTCTCCTGATCCAACGGGTCAGGCAGGTACTTGTCATTGGCCTCATTAAAGGGTGTGATCTTGATGTAATCCACATAGTTAACACTGTACAATGAAGTACCCGTTTGAGGTGCCACTGTGGTTGTGGCGCTCTCTGTCACATCAGACCACACAGTAGCTCCAGAACCAATGCGTCCATTCCAAGAACCGTTAGGCCGGCCGCTGTCCCAAGAGCAAATCCACAGCCTTGAAAAAATGTCTGGCACAAAAGCGTCTGATGACCCCACGTAGTTCCCATCAAAAAAGTAGTCCACACTTTGCCGAATGTTTTTGTTGGGGTCACCCGTGTGCCACTCAAACGTGTACGTGTGATAGCACCCATCACCAATAAACTGCGGCCTTGAGCCGTCTGACTGCTGTTGCGCTTCCGTATATAAATTTTCATAGGCCCCCGTACCTCCAGAGTTGGTCCACCTGTACGTGTTCATGTTCATCGTGTGACCCGTGGGACGCACCGTGTCTGGCGCTGTAGGAGATGTAATGCCAGAAAAGAAAGGCGCGTTACTAGGTATCTCTATATCAATTTCAGCGTTAAAATAGGACGAGCAAGGCAATCCGCCCAACAATGCTCCCGCTGTTGTAGACGCTGCAGCCGCCGCTTGGTACTTGGAACCCGCTGAACTAGGATCATTAATGTCTGCGTTGCCCACATAATAAATGTTTTGTGGTGTCTCTGGCCCGCCCCACGGCGTTTTAATCCCCACAGGCGGTGCAGCGTTCTTCCAGGTTAACTGACCCTGACACGGCCCCGAGTTGTTGCAGGCGTCCTGCGTCGTATATTGAGAGCAAGAAGTAGACCCGGTGCACTGGTTCTTTGCGCTATCCCACCCACAGGCAATGGCTTTAGAACAATCATATCCAGAGCATAACGCGTTGTCAGGTATGGGGTTGCTCTGACACTGCTGGCAGTTGCACTGACTTGGGTTGGGACCAATGACACAATGGGTGCCTGCTGATGCACAATCACTGTCAGACGCACAAGCTGCTCCCCCAGCACCACCACAGTTACCACACTTGGTCCCCGCTGCCGTGCTGCACAAGGAACAACAAGTGCTGTAGTCTGTACAATTCATGCACGCCGTGCAACTAGCCGAGCCGCAGTTGGCCATGGGGCTAGGTAATTTATAGACAGCACTAAACATCCAAATGGCCCACACCATGGACGGCTTGTTTGCTACCTTGGCCCGAATTTCATACCGGCCTGAAGCCCACTTTTTGGATGAAATCAAACCTCCCGTTGTAATGACGTTGTAAGCGTTGTTCCCATTCCACTGAATGTACGTCCGCAGCTCACACACGTTCTTCTTGACGCCGTTACCCACATCTACGTTGGGCTTGATGAAAACAGACGCCAGCTGAGATCCCAACTTGTTGGGCAAGTCCATGCCCTTGGCATTAAAACCGGCACCCGAAATTACACCTAATTGACCATTCAAAGGCGCGGCGTCCGTAAAGTCCACATACAAAGAGTCATTGGAGCCTGCAGGCCCGTTCGGCCACAACTTGGCAGACATGGCCTGAGTAGATAGCAGCGTTGCTTGGTAATACAAGCACGTGTCATGGGTAGTGTCCTTGTAACTGCTATACAAGTCGGTGGACGCTGACACGTACGCCTTATCCATGGGCAACGCATCCGTACGTTCTCTGAAATTCCAATAAAAAGTGTTTCTTAAATTGCTTCCTGCAGCCGGATTGTGATAGCCAAAGTGATTGTCTGCAAACCGTTCGGACGCCTGCATGGACGGCGGCTGCCCCATGTACACCCGGTAATTCTTGCCCGTGCTCAAATTCTCAATCAGCACACCCGGGATGCCGTTTAACGTTCGGGCGTCCTGAGCGTAACTTTTTGTTGGATCAAACGTCAGGCCCTTTTGACCCAACGCCGTAATGGCAGCTACGGTTCCCAACTGGGGAACGTACAGAAAAGGCACTTGAGGAGAGCCTGTAATAGAGTAAGTAGACGGCACACCAAAGGACGTAGACCATTGTTGGAAGAGCGTGGAGCCGTTGTCCGTCCAGTCACCCACGTAGCACATGAGTGGCTGATTAGACACCACTGTGGCACTGTTTTTGGGATCCGGATAGGTGATGCGCACGTTGGTCAAAGGCGTGGCGTAAGTGGCTGACAGTTTGTTGGTAAACGCGCCCAAAGTGTAGTCTGTGCCTGCTTGTAATGTCCGGTTGGGCAATCGGTAGCCGCTGCAAGTGTTGCTGGGGACGCACGTCTGCGCACAGTGGTCTGTGTCATTATACGCCGTGGACGTGGCGGTGCAAGTACCTGCGCTGCTGTCACATTGTAGTTGCTTGCATTTTGATTTACAGGTAGGTTGATCTGGATAGGCCCCACCGTTGCCTGGCACAGATTGACAGCCCAAAACAGGGTCACAGTTCCAAGTGGAGGAGACAGCCGTGCAGTGTCCACCGCAGTTGTCATCCGTAAAATTTCCTGCAGAGTCATCTTCTTGGCAAGTTGCCCCGTTGCATTTGTATTTTTTTACTGTAGCGGCAGGACAAGCTGCTGTGCAATCTGCGTGTGTGGCATAAGTACCTCCGCTTCCTGTCACGGAAGAGCAAGTGCCTGGAGCCGTACAATTAAAAGTAGTCACTGTAACGGCAGGACAATTGGATTGACAATCCCCCAAAGTGTCATATGTCCCACTGTCTGATTCTGAGCAACTGTTGTTTACACAAGCATATTTTTTGGATGCAGATGAACCTTTGGGGGCAAAAGTTACTCCAGCCCAGATAGACACTCCAACCACAATAACTACGGCAACAACAATAGCAGCTATAGCCGATTTAGAAAGAACCATTTTTTTTATTAAAAGAAACTATTTTATTTACATGTTAAACACGCCAAGCACAAATTTCGCTTGCAGTTTTTTATAGAACAGCACGCTTTCTTATGTGTCACGCTTATCTTTTTTTTGTTTTTCAACACTTGAATCTCCGGATTGAAATGATTTTTATGAACATGCTTGTGCAGCGGCGTGAAACACTTGAAACAGAGATGAGCAAAAGTCATTTTTTGGACGATGGGTCTCAGCAAGTCCTGAATTTTTTGACAACTATGAGCATGAGCCTCAAGATATTCAGAGCCCTTTTCAGTTTGCATACAGTTGTAACAAACAGTTGAAACGTTGCATTCCACGCATTGAAAGAGCCGTGTTTGATGGGCCCCCATACTACAAAGGTTGCATGAAAGCATGTTTTGTGAAAGAACCAACAAAACGTCACATTTGTCAGCACAGGTCACATTAACTAAAGCCGTCCCATACAGGGAAATAAAGTATTCTTTACAGAAATAAAGCAGTTCTACTGTTTTCCGAAACTCAGACAGCCTCATGTTGATGAGAAGTGGGTTTAGAATTTGCTCTGAAGTAACAACGTCTTTGACTTTTAAGTCTTCCAGCATATCAAACTGACTTGTCAGACTATACAGCTTTTTCACAGAGGACGTATTCAAATTCAAAAGCGCTTGAACAATGACCGAGTGAGCCGGGAGCACATAAGTTAAATTAAACGTTTTGCCCTCAAAAAAAGCAGTGCGCATAACAGTCTTGATTGTTCCCAACGTGTTTACTTTTTCAATTTTTTGCGGTTCTTCAGCTGCCGTGTCCAACTCCATCCAATGCAATCTACTGAAAGCCACGGGAATCATGTTTTTTAAATAAAATGATTTATAATGATTTACGTTTTGCAACAAAAAAAGTAATGAGAACAGTGACCGTCAACAACAAAATTAGGGTAAAAACGGCAATCAAAATGATGGGCATACATTTTTGTGGGAGTGATTCCATCCACGTGGAGTGCTGGAGGTGAGCCGCTACCGGCCCTTTAAAAAAGCTTTCATTGAGCTTCACTACACTCAGTCTTTTGGCGGTTTCCGAATTCAAGTTTGTCCGTGCTGCAGGATGCACATTCTCCGTGTTCAAGGCCTCTTCCTGACTTTGAGCGGCGTGCACACGGGTCACAGCCTTGTCTAGAACCTGTGGTCCTGTCAGGCTGAGCGTAAAAAACGTTGCCAGAATGGGACCAATGAGCTTGTTTTTAAAGTTTAAGTTCTTGTACTTGACTCGTTGCCGGAGGTCAATGATGGACTGGTTTATGATGTTGAGCGCCTCTAGCACCACCGGGTGTTCAGGAACAGACACCATGAGCGAGTTCTGCATGCACTCGTTCAGAGTAAAAGGACTCTCCACCGCCATAAAGCCACACAGCTGCGGCAAACAGGGGGGAATGGGCTGGTAACACCTATAATCAAGATCTATATAAATGCCCCCGTACCTGTACAAGTACATGAGGCGCACAAAGTCTGTTTTTTGAATGATGAGAGGCAGCCAGGAGTACGACGGCATGAGCTCTGGGAAACAAGTGGCTACCAACAATTCATTGTCCTCGTCGGTCCATAACACGTGCACAAAACCGGGATGCATTTTAGTCCAGTTGTCAAACAAATTCACGTAATCTTGTTTCATCAACTCGCTTTTCCAGGTCTGATGTAAGAACATGGGGATCATCCCAATCTTAGGCGGCTCTGTGTACTGGTTTAACACAAGATCCCTACCCCGGATGTAATAACTGTTGGGTTTGCTCAATTTTGCAGGCATTACTTTTTGTTTTAAACGGCACAAAATAAACTTTATTAAAGTTGTACCAAAATTCCTATATAAGTTTACACAGTTAACAATAAAAACAGTAATTTTATTAAAATACCGTAAAAGCATTTAAAACAAATCATATGTATTCGTTTAAATATTATTTATAAAACTTTATTACTTTTGATTATAAAACATATGAAAAGAGCTTTAGAAGGCTGTGAGGAGACTAAGGAGGGGATGGCTTCTAAAAAACCAACAAGGAAATGTAAATACATAGGTTGCAAATCACAACCAAATTTTAACTTTTCTGGTGAAACAAAAAGGCTTTTTTGTAAAGTTCACAAAGACCCTGGAATGATTAACGTTAAAGACAAAACTTGTGAAAATGAATTTTGTCAAAGGCGATCAAACTATAACTTTCTTGGTGAAACAAGAGGGCGTTTTTGTAAAAAACACAAAGACCCTGAAATGGTTGATGTTCACAACAAAACTTGTGAGCATGAACATGAATTTTGCAAAACATTGCCAGTTTTCAACTTCCCTGGTGAACTAGAAGGGAGATTTTGCAAAAAGCACAAGGACCCTTTAATGGTTAATGTTAAAAGCAAAACTTGTGAAAATGAATTTTGTCAAAGGCAACCAAGTTTTAATTTTCCTGGTGAAACAAGAGGGCGTTTTTGTAAAGTTCACAAAGACCCTGGAATGGTTGATGTTATGCACAAAACTTGTGAACACTTAAGTTGTGACACAAAACCAAGTTTTAACTTTCCTGATGAACCAAGAGGGCGTTTTTGTATAGTTCACAAAGACACTGGAATGGTTGATGTTCAAAGCAAAACTTGTGAGCACTTGGGTTGCAAAAAACCTGCTAAAAAAGGTACTGTTTTACAACGGCTGAAATATTGTAATCAACACGCTGGACCTGATGATCACGTTGTCAAAAGTTGTAAAGTAAAGCGTTGCAAAAAAGCAGCATCTTATAGTCCAACTGGTACTTTACCCGCTTTAAGGTGCGATGATCACAAATTGGCAAGCGATGAAGAATTGTTTACGGCTCCATGCGTCAGTTGTAAATTGCCATGGATCTTGAATGAAGCTGGTTTATGCGAGATTTGTGCCATACCCAAAACGCGCACGAAACCCAAAGAAAATTTTATTAGAGAACGTCTACGTGCTGCAGAATCAAAACAAGTAGAGGAAGCAGGCAGAGCCACTTGGAAACTTGTATCAGAGGACCGCACAGTTGATGACTCTTGCTCCAACCGGCGCCCAGACTTTGTTTTGGACTACGGCAGCAAGATGGTTATTGTGGAGGTGGATGAGGAACAACACAAAGACCGCCCTTGCTTTTGTGAGCAGCAGCGCATGCTCGGCCTTTTTAATGACTTTGGAGGTATGCCGGTACTCTTTGTACGCTACAACCCTGACAAGTACGTTGATGATCAAGGAGTCAAACATCAAGCTGATAACAAAGGCAGATCCAGGATATTGTTACAATATCTGGACAACTTGAAAAACACACCTGAATTACCCTATCTATGTAATGTTGTGTACATGTTTTATGACGGGTGCAATCAAACCATGCTTATACAAAATTTAGAATAAACCTTTTTTATTTTGTCTAAAGACGGCTGGGTGATTCCCTTTTCCAACCTGTAGTGGCTTCATTTTTTATTTGTAAAACACGTTTATTTTTTTAACGCGTTATGACAACCGCCGTGCTTCTAATTTTTTGTCTGTTTTTTTATCAAAACAATGTGTGGCATCTTTTCTGTTTTCCATGTGCAACCGCCCACGTGTTTGGACAAGATGTGGAATGCAATCAAGGTGTTGAGCCGCCGGGGACCAGACTGCAGCACCGTGGTCATGAACAAACGGGAGTTCCTGGCGTTTCAACGGCTAGCCATTGTAGACACCTCTGTTGCAGGCAACCAGCCGTTTTTTTCAGACGACAGACAAGTGGCCGTCATGTGCAACGGAGAAATTTACAACTACAAGGAACTCATTCAAAAGTATGACTTGCACTGCACCTCTTGCTCTGATTGTGAGGTCCTGCTCCGGTTGTACGAAAAAATTGGGTTTCAAGCCATGGCTCAACAGTTGGACGGCGTGTTTGCTATTGTACTTCGGGACTACAGGATAAACAAAGTGTTTATTGCCAGAGATTACATTGGGGTAAGGCCGTTGTTCCAGGGCACCACCGTTGATGGCAGCCCTGCATTTGCGTCTGTTGCTGCAGCGCTGCTCCCGTTTTGCAGGAACGTTCAACAAGTGCCCGCCAAAAAAGTGGGTGAGCTCAACTTGGACAACTTGCCTTTAGGAGTTCAATTTATGGACAACTTTCCGCCTTTAACTCTGTCATTGGAGCACGCCTCTTTAAGAACACTATTGTTTGAGGCCGTGAAAAAGCGTTTACAGGGTGACCGGCCTGTGGGCTGTCTGTTGTCAGGCGGCCTTGACAGCTCTGTGGTAGCATTCCTTCTAAAGAAGCTGCACGGCAATGTGCGCACGTACTCTATTGGCATGCACGACCCGCTAGCAGATGTGAGCTCTAATAACCGCTCCGTGGACTGCCGGTACGCTGAGGACGTGGCTTCTCATTTGGGCACAGCGCACACAGAGGTAAACTTTACTCCCCTGGAGGGGTTTGAGGCCATACCGGAGGTCATTCAAGCATTAGAGTCTTATGACATTACCACCGTGCGCGCCAGTGTGCCCATGTATTTATTGGCCAAGTACATCAAGACCCACACAGAGGACACTATCATCTTTTCAGGTGAGGGGTCTGACGAGTTGTTTGCTGGTTACTTGTATTTTAAGAAAGCGCCGTCTGTAAGCGCACTGCTGATGGAAAGCAACCGGTTGATCCGGGAGCTGCCGTACTTTGATGTGCTAAGGGCAGACCGGTGTATTTCTTCTAATGGACTGGAGGTGCGGGTGCCGTTTTTGGATGTAAACGTAGTAGAGTTTGCCCACCGGATGGGCGCTGGCAAGTGGCCGCACAATGACATTGAAAAGTTTCACTTAAGAACTTGCTTTGAGGGGGACCTGCCGGAGCACGTGTTGTGGCGGCGTAAGGACGGCCTTTCTGATGGTGTGAGCGGCAGCAAGACCTGGGCTACCTACATTCAAGAGTTTGTGGACAACATCATTTCAGATGAAACGTTTGAGTCTTGCAACGGCATGTATCCCTCTAAAGAGGCTCTTTATTATTACGAAGTATACAAGAGGTTTTTTCCTAGTCTAACTAGCAACATGCCTCACTACTGGATGCCCAAGTGGACCAACCAAACTGACCCTTCTGGACGGCTTGTAGAAGGGTGTAAGGATTGGACGCCCACTCCACAGTAGTACATTAAAATAATAAAAATAAAAAAACAGTGTTTTATTGAAGGGGTACAGGATAGTAATACAAGCCTAAAAGGACTCCCAATATAAAACACCATGTCCCCAGAAACTCCTCTTGTGAACAGCGTCTTACGCATTGATTGTACAGCGTGAGCAGAACAATGTAGACCACATAAAAAAACAGTGCAAAAAACAGCGCCGGTGAGAGATGGAAGAGCGCTTGAAACGTCAAGCCAAAGAAAAACCGGGTCCACAAGCCGCTTACAACATTGAGTAGCAACGCCGTCCAGTTCATTGAAAAGATAATAATGTGCCCTATGTAATAAAAAAAATATGAGCCTTTTGTCGTCTTTTAGCAGCACGGTTATTTCAACGGGTTCACTGTCTGTGGGGGACACTCTGTCCTCCACCAACTTTTTAAATGTTGGGGACACGGTGGTGGAAGGAGACCTGTATGTCAACGGGCAAATTGTGACAGCCACTGTGCCATTAGGTGCCGTGGAAGCCAGACGGACCAAGAGCTTTGACGTCCGAGTGACGGCCGCACAAAACCAATACGCTGTGGTGCCGCCAGCGCACCCCAATAACGGGGATGAAACCAGTGTTGTGCCCCAATACAGTGCCCAATACAGTAAAGGACTCCAACATGACGGAGTGGGAAATCCGGTGGTAGCCTCTTACACGTCCCTCCTAAACGCCGTCAACTCGGGGCTGCCATCAGACTTTGATGCCCTGTTGCTGGGTGGAGCCGCTGGCAAGCAAGTCAACCCCCAAGCCGCTTTCTGCCTGCCGCTGGAGGGAGCAGACAGCGCCGCTTTAAGTATACCGGTGGCTCCCACTTTCAGCTCCAATGAACGGGCAGGGGAAATGGTGGAGCTGTACTGGATGGCGCTGCTCCGAGACGTAAACTTTGAGTCTTATGTAGGCAACGGCACGGTTACAAGCGCATGTACTGATCTAACCGCTCAAGCCGTGTTTAATGGCCCCAAAGTGGGCGGCGCCGTCACTCCAGCCACGCTTTTTAAAATTGATTTCCCCGGCGCTTTGCTAGGGCCGTTTGTGTCCCAATTCTTACTCTTGCCGTTCTCCATGGGAGCCCAGGTGGTGAACCAGCAAATCAAAGTGCCAACAGCTATTGCCGGCAACAACTTTTTGAAAACGGTGAATTTGCTCACCGGCGTAGAAAGCGGAGGACCTGTCACAGAATCTGTTACCTTTGACAACACCCTTAGGTACATCCGCAACGGCAGAGACCTGGCGGAGTGGGTGCACAATGATTTTTCGTATCAGTGCGGCATTAACGCCGTTCAAATTTTGTCCTCCCTAAACTGTCCTCTTAACGTGGGGAATCCGTACAAGACGTCCAGCACTCAAGTGGGGTTTTCCACGTTTGGCGGTCCTCACATTTTGCAGCTCATTGCAGAGGTGAGCACCCAGGCGCTGAGAGCGGCGTGGTTTCAAAAGTGGAACGTCAATCGAACCATCCGTCCAGAGGAATACGGCCTGCGCATTCATCAACAAAAAGTTAGCGCTGCCACCTATCCCATTTCCAACCAAGTCCTTACCTCTTCCACTGTGTTGGCCCAAATCTTGGCTGCACAAGGGACTTACCTTTTGTCACAGACGTACCCAGAGGGGTGCCCCAGACACCCGGCGTATCCGTCGGGCCATGCCACCGTGGCAGGAGCTATTTCTACGGTGCTAAAAGCGTGGTACGACGGCTCCTTTGTCATTGCCGCCCCCAAGGTGCCAGACGCCAACGGACTGAACCTATTGCCGTACGCGGGCGTGGACGTGCTAACCGTGAATGGGGAGTTAAATAAACTGGCCACCAACATTGCTCAGGGACGCTGCATTGCCGGGGTGCACTACCGCACAGACTCCACCGGCGGCTTGCAGCTAGGAGAACAAATTGCCATTTCTGTGCTAAGGGACCAAAAGCTCCAGTTCAATGAAAATTTTGCCGGGTTTACATTTCCAAAGTTTGACGGCACTATTATTACCGTGTAATAAAACCCGGCATCCACCGGCAACCACCGGCAACAACCTCTAACAACCATCAAAATAAATTCACTTTTTTATTTTCTTTGAACCATGGAGCAACCAACATTCAACTTTCATACGTGGCTGCAAAGTCTGTCTGAAGTGCCTGAAGTGCCCGAAGTGCCAGTGGCGTCTGTTGTACGCAAAACTCAAAACGCGTGCATTTATTTGCGTCAAACATTGGTTAATCAATACAATGACGTTCAGTATGAAGAAGCTCCGTACACTGAAGACACAGCTAATTTGGTGTTAGTGTCTGAATTAAAAGCTGATAAAACGTGGGCCATTGTAAACCCTTCAGCGTTTTGTGTGTTTCAAGTTCAACTTGTTGTGCCTGGTTCCAAGGTGTTTGAGTTTGCACGACCTTACTTACTCAGTCCCAAAGCGCAAAAGTATTTTAAAATCCAACCCTTGTACAAGGAGGTGACAACTATTTCTTATCAAACAATTCATCAAACCGATGAAGTGCCCGTGCGCACAGTGTACCTGCTGTTTAAACACAAGCTAAAGTCTACGTTTGATTATTTTTCTGCTTTACGGAGCAAAAACGATTTAGATGAGCAGCAACCAAGTAAATGTCAGCAACAAACTGACGCACGCTCTGCAGTAGCTTTGTTGGAAGAAATTCAAAAAGAGTTTGATTTGACTGTAGAACCTCATTGGCTGACTCCTCATGGCAAGTGGGTTATCAGAAAAAAGTACAACCCTGTTATTGATTATCACTCCACGGTCCGCACCCGAGTGTACACTTTGAACTTGACACGCAGCAAAGTTCATCATTTGTTGAAGCAGTTGCAAGTTTTTCCTTCTCTTTCCAATGTCAACATTCGTGACACTGTAGCTTTGCAAGTGCGCAAGCAATCATCACCCTTTTCTCAAGTCATGCTGTTTCACAGTTCTGACCTTGCACCTGAGGCTCCACGTAAGTTTATGCTACCCATTTGCCACAATGTGCTGTGTCGGCTGTACAACAAGCCCACGATGTCCCTGAGTTCAAGCGTCATTCGGTTCCATGTAACCCCCTATCCCATGTACGCGCGCAGCGCAGAAGAAGAAAAGGTAGCTATTGAGTAATAATATCAATAGCTTTTTATGCTGTAAACAATAAACTTTGTTTAAATAATATGCCGTCCAAGTGGATCACTATAGGAATTCCTGTAGGACTTGTTGTGTTGATACTAGCCATTGTTTTGCCAGTCGTTTTATTGAAAAAAAAATCTAGCGCTACACCTACACCCACGCCTACACCCACGCCTACACCTACACCCACGCCTACACCTACACCCACGCCTACACCTACACCTACACCCACGCCTACACCCACGCCTACACCTACACCCACGCCTACACCTACACCCACGCCTACACCAAAACCTACACCCACGCCTCCAACGAAAACAGAGTATGCCTGTGATTCTTTGACGGGAGCCTGTGTGTCACAAACAGGAGGCAAGTTTACTGTGGGCAACTGCAACAGCCAATGCGTCATGCCGGTGGCGCCCAGAAACAACCCCACTGTACAAGTGGCAATGATGGACTTGAACGCTCTACCCACGGATTTGCAAAACTTGATGCCTTTTTTTCAAAAGTATGTGCCAAACAAAATTTTGTGGAAAACCACTGGCAAATACTGCCTTACAGTGACCGCCACCAACCAGCAGCACATCCAGAGCATGGTGCAGGTCTGCAATTTTTACAAACAACAAAACTTGAGCTACCCCAACATTGCACTGTGTCCAGACTGCTCCTCGTCAGACTGTTTTACACAGGGCGTACCTAAACAAGACGCCCTACAGTTCTACCCGGTGCTGGCGCAATACGCACTTGACTGGCAGCAAGACGTGCAGTCCTATGCACCCCAAGAGCTGTGGCCCTTTCTGTGTAAAGAGCTTGTGCTGGAACAAGAGGGAGTGACAAACGGTGGTGACCCTAATGCATTTGCTGCTTGCAGAGCAGCGCTGCCTACCAACATTGCCCTCTCCTGTTTAGTGGAGTTTACTCAACTCACGTCGGGTTCCGGCCCGTTAATCAAAAACTCTATCATTGGGGACAACTCCTTTCGGCCTGGAACGGTTTACCTAGAAATGTACAACATGTACACTGAAAAAGTTCCTTATCTGTATGACGTGACGCCCACAGACAAACCGGACATTCAAGCCATTTGTGCTAGCAATACTTGTACACCGCCTTTAGGGCAGTCCATTTACGGCGGTCCGTCTAAGCTGTCACCTGTAGATGCCGCCACTCAAGTGCTCAACATCATGAACTCGTTTGGAAAGTTTGTGGGCTTTTCAGGCACATGCTCCACGCCGTGCTCCCTTAGAAACTTTGTGTTTTTGTTTTCGTATGAGCAGGCCACTTCCGGCACGGGACCGCTGTACTTGCTAGGCAACACAGTGAACCCCTGGACCTTTCCCATGTTTGAGCAGTACATTAACACCTTTACCGCCGGCGTATTACAGAATATGCCAGGCATTACTATCAACGACATTCAAATCGGCGTTTACAACTTGAGAAACGCTCTTACAAGTTGGGGCTTTTAAATTTTGTTTTTGTGGAATAAAGATGTTGGTGTTTCCTATTGTGTGTGTGTATGCTCTTTTCAGCGTGTATGTGATGCAAGAGCACTACTTACAGCAAACCAGTTTAAAGGAAATGGAACATTTAAAGCCTTCCTTTGGAGTTTTTGTAACATTGTTGCGCTTAAGTGTGCGGGAGGAGGCAGTGCATGGGTGTTTGGGTAATTGGAGCAAGGACTACAGCCCCATGACACTTGCTCAAATGTACACCCTTTCACAACAACTAGTGCAAGAGGTTAGAACCAAAGACAGTCGGCGCTTTAACTTTGCCACAGACGTCAACCAGGACTCGTCAGCGGTGTTAAAAATTAGTTTCATGCACCTGCCTTTGCAACCGGTAAACAACAACGGTTTGCTGCCATCAGGAGAACCGTTTAACAACAATGTTTATGGGCTTATTGTTGACAGCAATGGGCAAAGGGCCACTTATTTACCCAAGGTTTTTAAAACAGAGACCTGGGACTTTATTAAAAACAGTCTCATTGAGAAAGCAGGGTTATTGTTAGATGAAGAGGTCACGTTTTGGGCGTACGCAACAACCGAGGTCACTATTCCAGTATATGACACTTTGTTTTCAAAAGACTCGTTGAACGGGTTGTTGTTTGACGTGGCTACATTTTACAACAAGTACTACGTTGACTTTGTGCCGTTCCAGTTCAACAGCAAAACCTTGGAAGCCACTGTTCAAATGGATGAAGCGGTTAGAAACTGCGCCTGCATTGCGGATGTCATTCACCTTTCTCAGCTGTTTTCTATGCACCCCAATTTACCGGTGAAGCAAAACTTGGATTACTACTACGAGCTGTGGCTTTTAAATGAAGCAAGGATGCGGCAGGCCTCCATTTTTTTGCTAAAAGCCTACCAAGCGTTGGGGAACTCCAAAAAAGTAAAGTTCATTCAAGAACATTTGGAGAGCGCCCTTCTTGGCTTGGAACCAGAGTTTGCGCTTGGAGAAGCCGTGTCAACGTTAGCGTCTATTCAAAGTCCTCAAAGTCCAGCGCTTTTTCAGGCATGTGAGCTCATGAGAGAACGTCTACACAAGCTGCCACTTTCAACGAGGTCCGTGTTTGAACTCAACTGGCAGGCACAAAGTGCAGTGTCCATGTACTTGAATTTAACTGACGCCTCTTGGAAGCCGTGGTTTGAAGCGTTTGCAACAGAGTTGCGAGACAAGCTGCTTGTGATTGTTAGCAGAGTGCAACCCACTGAACTAGAAACTAACTACTTGGCTGTTGTGTACGAGTGTTTAACTTTTTTAGAAATGTTAGAGCCCCTCCTTGGGAGGACGCAACCTTTGGAGCCTTTAAAGATCCGAGAGTTAAAAGACACTCGGCTTTTGTTTTTTACAACACTGCTAGAGTTTAGACGGGGAAAATTTGGGTTGTACTACTTTAAAGATAGTTCCGTTGCTAGACTAGATTTAACAGGGCATATTATATAAACAATTTATTTTTTAACGCCTATTCCAATACTCTACCCAATTGTCCGGCACCACTTTGTGTCCGCCGTCATAACGCACCGCCAAGTGTTCACGAACTAGCATATCACCTACTGAGACGCCTTGAAACAGTACATTTGCCAAGAGACGGCCGTACTTTTCGGTTTCCACATTTTCCAGCTGCACCATTTGATTTAACAATAAATCCTGCACAAACGCCTTGGCTTTTACAGCCACCTCCTTTTCAGTGGGGTCCTTGGATTTCATTTCAGGGCAGTCAACGCCCTTGATGCGCACGCTGAAACGGTAGATAGGCCCTCCAAGCAGTTGAGCCGCCACAGTGATTGTGTCTCCGTCATATGTTTTTATAACTTTGCCTTCTGTGATGGGCGGCACAAACGGGGGCGTGTTTTGAAACGTGGCATCTGCCACACATGTTAAGCTAGCCATGGAAATTTAAAATGTGTTTTTTATTTTAGCGTTTGTGTCCCTTTCAATGTCCGCGTAGCGGTCTACACCAAGTTTAAAGAAGCTCGTTGTTATAAAGATGACGATGCAACCCATTCAGGAGCGTCTTTGTCGGCGGAAAACGTTAAGATTTCTTTTTTTACTTTGACAGTATTAGGGATAGTAGCCGGAAATAAAATCTCATAGGCATTGCTTAGCGTGGCATGTCTGACAAATTGATATTGAATAACAGGCATGGCTTTTGTAGCATCAAAAAATGAATACTTGGGGTGACCTTGAAAAAGGGTATAAGCAACAGGGTGAGGAGGGGATTTGGGCCCAGAAACAAGTGTTATATAAGGACCCATAACACTCAAAAACTGATCACGCATCTCATAACCCGGCGCCAACTCTAGCTCACAATCAAACTTTTGAACCGCCAGGTGCACCAACTCCAACACAGACGCCTCTGGGTTTTCAGACTTTAAAAGCTTTGCATTGGTTGTATCAAAAACGGGCTTGCCTTTAGATGACCCAAAGGAAGACATCTGCTGAAAAGACAAAAAGAGTAACATCATCTTCAGTTGGGGTGTTGGAATGGTTTGAGCCAAGGTTAAACTTTCAAATAAATCAAATGGTTTTGTGTTTTGAAGCAGTTGCAAAAAAAGTTCAACGGGTGATGGGTGCAAAGCTTGCAACTCGGCCAACGCTACACGACTGTCTTGCATCTTGGCGCCGTTGTTAACACTCAACGCCCTCATGTAGTGTGAAATCACAAAAAAGTCTTGCGCTGCTGCTAACGCATAGTGTTGGTTTACAGTCAAAGTATCGTCAAAAAAGTTCATTTTATTTTTAACACGCATTAAATAAAAAAACAATGGAAGGCAACACAGACATTGTGTTAACCAATGTGTCAGAGCTGTTGCAGCAACTGGGGCATCAAATTGACGCCCACGAGCAGCAGGTGCAACAAAAAACAGAAACGCAATACCAAAGAAATGAACAACTAGTTACAAATACTATTAACAACTTGTTTACCTCGGTTTTGATACTCATTAGAGAGACGGTAAGGTACAGCGCCTTTAAAATTTTAAGAAAAACCTCTACCCAGCTGCTTCAACTGTTTGAGCTGACTGGCAACGTTACCCTTGTGGCCAACGCCCAAGAGCAAGAAGAAAAACAAAACCAAGTTACCGCCCAAATGCTTAAAAACGCTCAAAAAGCGTGGCAGCAGGCTACGGACAACACCCGTCCCCCTGAAGTGAGCGTGGAAACCCTTCTTATGAACCAAGCCCAGGCTAGGTTTAAACAACTGGACTGTCACAGACGGGTGCTGGTGGTGGCGCTACAAACCTACCAAACCAACCAACTACAACAAGAAATTCAGTTTATGGAAAGCATATACAGCATCAAATGTCAAGCGCTCAAAGCTCTATGGGAACGTTTGCAAACAATCATTAAACAATACCAAGACACAAGCACCGCACTCATTCAAGCTGTAGGACAACATGTAGAAAGAGTCAAAGGTGCTCAAACTCACAAAGAAAAAGAACTTCAAGACGCTGTCACGGCTTTTAAACAACGGTTTACTAAGCTGTGGACGGCTTACAAAAAGGATACTCAAACCGTAGATGACACTTCCACGGCTGCCAACGATTTAAGAGTAGCCATAGACACACTGCTGGCACAATTAACAACTCAAAATGCAAATCATTTGACTGCAAATCATTTGACCGCAAATCATTTGACTGCAAATCATTTGACTGCAAACCACTTGACCGCAAATCATTTGACTGCAAATCATTTGACCCAAGCCGTCACGTTACTTAAAAAACACTGGACCACTGTAGCTAAACACATTGAAGATTGCCCTTTAGACGTTTCTTCTCCGTCCCCTGGAGCCGTAACAGTGCCTGCCGGGCTCCCCGGAACGGTGCTTCCCGGAACCCCCGGAACCACTCTAAGCAAGCCTCCCTCTTTAAAAGCCACTCTTCAAAAAAAAGCAGACCAAATCTTGTTTTGTGCCAAAAACAGAGCCAAGGTCTTGCAGAACGCCAAAAAGTATAGCAGCACCAGTGAGTGGATTGCGGCGTTACAAAAGTGGGACCGCTGCATGAAGCAGTTGGAGTTAGAAGTGCAACATTTAAGACGCGCTGCTATTCAAAATAATGTGCACAATGCACACAAGCCATCTATTGAGTGTGAAGTGGTGTCTGCCCACAGACAGTGGAAACGCCTGGTGTTTGCTCTGGAACCGTTGGCTGCCAGCATTCTAAAACAGGAACAAGAAATTCAATCCCAAGAGAGCACCATGTTTGCCGTGTTGCTTAACAAAGTGGGCTACGAGCTAAAGCAAAACCTTGAAAAAATGCTGCAGAGCGCCACGGCAGTAGAACAGGAACACATGACGGTAGAGAGAGCACAAGTTGAGGCTAAACAGGAAGACTTCAAAGTAGTCATGAACAAGTTTGCCTCTGAAAGCAAGTATATGGAAACAGAGTTACAAGGTTACGGCCCCGTCTCTAGCCGTTGCTTGGAGCTTCTGACCAAGCTGTACAAACTAAAAACGTGGCAAGAGCATGCTTCTCATTTAAAGCAACAACTTTTGGTGTTGCAACCTCTTGTTGTACACGTGTCACAAGTCATAAAAAAACCATAGCTATATATTATATTTATTTCTCTTTTTTTAGGGAAGAGACTGTGTTTAGGGAGTGTAACGAAAGATGTAGATGGGCGCCTGCACGTTGCAGGGGCTGTTTATGTTTTGTGTTTGAAACAGATAGGAGCTCTGTAGGACTTCTGGGTCGTTCATTTGCCGCGTGTACCCACGGGCTATGCACGACTGTGGCTTGACCAAATTCTTGCCAGGGTTCATGGTGGCAATAATAGAACGGGCACAAGCATCAGGTGCCTGCCGCAGCTCCACACAAGTTTGCAAATCAGGGTTTATACTGCTCCAAATGGGGGCTGAAGGGGAACTTGAAGGTGGCGTCGGGCCAAACTTTTGCCAAGTAGACCAACTCATGTACACAAAACAGGTTTTTTAATAAAAGAGCAGATATTAATAATGTGTATCTCTAGTGAATAACAATAACTACCAACTACTCCTTTTGCTCAACATGTGACCCAGCATGTGACACAGCATGTCTTGCTCTCCAAATTTCTTCCTCTAAGCTGTTGCGCACCAAGATGTGCCGTACGTGCACCGTCTGGCGTTGCCCCACTCGGTGGCACCTCCCAATGGCTTGGCGTTCTATTTGGTCCGCCCGCTCAAACGGCGCCCCTAACGGCGTCAAGATAATCACATGATTTGCCGTCACCAAGTGCAACCCCGAGGCCATGCTTTGCAGAGACAGGAACAACACATCCACCTCTCGTGACTGAAACTGCTCCACGTGATGCTGACACACCGCCGTGTTCCCCTTGATTTGAGCACACCGGAACCCGCCTTCAGACTGCAACAGAGAAGACTGCCGCTTTAACTCCTTGCTCCACTCACTAAACACCACAAACTGGGCGCTAGCGTCTGTGGCTCTCACCTCTAAAATGTACCATAGCAACGCATTAAACCGGCTGCCGTAGTCCTCTTTTCTCTCAACAACAACATCAGTAGACGCAGCGTCATTGTTAGTGCCAACACTGGGAACAATGCGGATGCACTGCTCCACCACTGCAGGTGAGCGGCAAGTGGGACACCGCGGACGGTCTCTCAACGCCCGCTCTATACACTCTTGACAAAACTTGTGACCACAAGATGTAATGGTGCTAGCAGGGGCGTCCATACAAATACTGCACGCCTCCCTGCTTTCCAATGACGCCTCCAAAAACTGCATGGAACGCTGCACCGCACTGATGGTGTTTTGCACCGTCTCCATCTCTTGGTTGACTTGAAGATGCCTGAGTCCCAAAACATTGGTTAGTACCTGCGTTACCCCCTGCCGGACACGCTCCACCTCCGCCGCCGTCTCCCGCAATGTTTCCAAATTGGCCTCCAACGCCGCCAGACGAGCACGTTGTGTCCCCAACATCACCTCACTGGCTTGTTGTACAGACATGGGCCGCGCTCCTCTGTCTGTTGCCCTGTCTGTGGCCGCCTTGCTTTCTGAAACGCCCTCCTGGTTGCCAGTGTCTCTAAACGCCGGAGAGTGTGGAAAGGCGTGCACATGGCGGCGAAAGTCATAGTCACTGTCCAACTCCAGGGCGGCACGGACAAGGTTGCGCTCTGCGTCACTGTAGGTAATCCAAATAGTGTCCACGTCTAGAGGAGGGAGTGACATGCTGCTAAACACGTATTCCTGGCTTCGGGCCAACAACAAGTGCCGTGTAAACGCCTGCTTCACTAAACAGTGCTCCAACGCCGTGCCACCCACCAACGCCGTGTCTAAACTCAAAGGCTGTCCAGACGGACACCAAGTCCG